>LUMP01000093.1_pt1 | contig 22099 bp, 21 predicted proteins | sample 729641 | NCBI WGS metagenome assembly LUMP01 (sample SAMN03860260, study PRJNA289734) | marine metagenome | biome: seawater column; feature: ocean; material: water; isolation source: Red Sea water column Station 12 - depth 47m | place: Saudi Arabia: Red Sea | collected 2011-10-15 | depth 47 m | reverse complement strand
GTAAGAATACAAGGAGCCCCGGCAAAAGTAGCTCCTATAATATTTGTCCCTTCTTCACTGACAAGATGAGCTTCATACCATGAGGTTGGTCCATCTAGTGGTTGATGAGTATTTATCCCCAAATAAGTCTCACCGTTCTTTGTAATATTGGTACTAAAAGCAAATAAGTTAGAACCAAGCTTGTTTTCATCTAAAAATGAAATATTTTTTAAATTATTCTCAATAATTGATCTTACAGCTTTATCACCTTCACTAGATATAAAAAGTTGTAAAAAAGAATATTTTACCATTTTCTTTGGTGTTATAGGAAACAATTGCTTTACAAGGACTTGATCTGGATGTAGTTCAGCAAATTTGTTTATTCCTTGAGCATATCCTTCTACTATTTTTATAAAACCTTTATCTATAGTATTGTACAAACTGTCAACAACATAATCAGATCTAATCAGTTGAGTTAAAAAATCAGCAGGCGCTCCTCTTAATCCAATATGCTTACTTAAAAGACCGTTTCCTGCTAAATATGCTTCTTGAATAGTTTTAAAATCATCCTCAGAATGTGCCCAAGCTAATCCATATGCTAACTCTGCATCAGTTTTAGCATATATGTGAGGAACTCCAAAACTATCTCTTAAAATTTCAATATTATTAACATCTATTTTTTGAGAGAAAGTAGTATTACTTATAAATAAAACAGTTAAAATTAAAACGAGTCTTTTCATAATGCATATATAACAAAAAACCCGCCAAATAGGCGGGTTTTATATGTATAAATACAATTCTAAATGTTAGTAACCGTAGTTCTGAACAATATTAGGATTAGCATTTCTTTCTGAAAGAGAGATTGGGAAAGCAAATCTATAGCTTCCCGCAGCAGGAGCACTTCCAGTTAAGTCATCATATGTTTGATCAAATACATTAACCAAAGGCATATCGATTCCACTTCTTGCGATATCGTAGAATCTGTGACCTTCACCGAAGAACTCTCTTCTTCTTTCAAGCATGATATTAGCAACAGTAGCGTCTGTTAAAGTAGCATTTCTGATAGCTTGAACATTGTTAAGATATGTTTTAGCTGTAGCAGCGTCACCAGCTCTTAACATTGATTCAGCATAAATTAAATGCATTTCTTCAACTCTAATTACTTTGTTGTTATCAGTAAAGTCCATTGATGGCCATTTACCTAACATAGTTAAGTAACCACCTTCCATACCGATCATACCATTTGCAGTATATCTGATGTCAGTTGATTCATACACATCATGTACATCATCAGCTCCATCACCTTCTACAATTCTGATATCTCCGTATGTTGGACCTCTATAAATATTAGCTACACCATTAATTCCAGCGTTGTCAGTACCTGAAGCAGCAATCTCAAATAAAGAGTTTACAGCATCATCAGTATACCAACTAGCCATATATCCAGAAGGACCTACAGCAGCTTTTGGCCAATTGTCTAATACCCATTTAGAAGCACTAGCAGCAGCAGCATAATAACCGCTGTCTACAGAACCATAGTAGTTAGCAGCTCTTGCTAAAATAGCGTAAGCAGCACCTTTGTTCATGTACTGTGCATCAGTAGAAGTATTGTTCATCATTGAAATACCTTGTTGAATATCAGCGACAATATTGTTAACGTTAGATTCAACTGAATCTCTAGATGGAGATAAGTTTGCAGGATCTCTATATGTTTTTACATAAGGTACTCCTAAAGAACTTTTTCCACCTTGTCCGCTTACAAAATGTTGTCCATATTGTTTAAGTAAATCAAAATGAGCTAAACCTCTAATTGCATATGCTTGACCAACTGTGTGATTAATAGCATTAACATCACCTTCAAGACTAGCGTGATCTGCTTGAATAACGATATTACAGATTGCTATTACACCATAAATGGTTCCCCACGGTCCATATCCATTTGGACTAAAGTAACCAGAAGAAGACATTCTATCATATGCACCGTTTAATACTGAAGCTAAATCTCCAGCATTCTGTATTCCAGTCTCAGAACTCTTAGCCATTGCTAAAGTCGGTTCTAGGTCATCATTACCACATGAAAAAACAATGAATAACGATGATACTAATAATAAATTTTTATATATATTTTTCATCTTATTAAAATTTTAAGTTAGCACCAACTGAGATAGATTTCAAGATAGGCGTGTAGATTTCCCAACTTCCATTAGTTCTAATTTCTGGATCAATTGGTAAATCAGCCTTCGTCCAAGTGAATAAGTTTAACCCTTTTACAAAGAAGTTAACTCTATCAAACCCAGAGTTTCCTAAAAGTGACTGAGGAAGATCATAACTTACAGTTAAGTCTCTTAATCTTACAAAGTCTCCATCATATAAAAATCTTGTAGAGTTTCCAGATCCTGATGTAGTTGTACTAGTTGACCAAATCATTTTTGGTACATCAGTTACATCACCAGGCTTCTGCCATCTCTTTAAAAGTCTTTGATCACCTTGATAATATCTAGTTGATAATAGACCTGTTTGCATAGAGTACCAACCCCATCTTTCATAGATTTTATGACCACCTGTGAAGTAGAAGTTAGCATCAACTGCAAATCCTTTCCAGTTAATTCTAGTTCCAATACCACCAGAGTAAGTTGGAATTCTTTCTCCTACCCAAGATTGATTAGCAGCTGTCATTGAATAAGTGATTTCATTGCTGTATCCTTCTTCAGGAGTTTCATCTCCACCAATAATCCAGTAAGGTCTACCGTCATTAGAATCAACACCACCATAAGTTCTTAAGAACCAAGCGCCAATTGATCTACCAACTCTACTTGCATTATATCCACCGTCAAGGTTAATATCATTTCCTTGAGCATCTTTTGCTAATTCAAGGATTTCATTATCGTTAGTAGCATAGTTACCATATAATGACCAAGAGAAATCACCTGCTTTTAATACTTCAGTATCAAATTCAACTTCAATACCTTGGTTTCTCACTTTACCTACGTTCATAGTATAAGAACTGTGACCTGTAGTTAAAGATAATGGTACACTTTGAAGTAAATCTTCTGTGTCTTTAATATAGTAGTTAACACTCGCAGTAAATCTGTCGTTGAATAATCCAAAGTCAACACCAATATCAGTTAAAACAGCAGTTTCCCAAGAAATAATCGGGTTTGAGAATGATGATGGAGTAATTGTTCCATTATCATTATACGAACCACCGTAAGAGAATAACGATTGATATCTGTTAAGACCAATAGCGTTATTTCCTGACTCACCGTATGATGCTCTAAACTTAAGATTGTTAATTACAGCATTATCAGCAAGGAAATTTTCGTTTGAAACGTTCCATGCAACACCAGCAGACCAGAAGTTACCAAATCTATAATCAGCAGCAAATCTTGAAGATCCATCATTTCTAAAAGATAAATCAACAATATACTTGTCTTTATAAGAATAGTTAACAAGTGCTAAGTATGATAGGTTTTTCCAATCAGAGAAACTACCTGCTGCAGACTGGTTAGTTTGGAAACTACTTGGGTATATTAACCCCATAGCTGCAACATTCTCACCATATGAATAGTTAGATAAAAACTTATTCTTTTGGAATCTTTGAGAAAGTAAAGCAGAAATAAAATGCTCATTTTCTCCAATAGTAACATCATATTCAAGGTTGTTTTGAGTTGTCCAGTTAAACACTCTAGTGTTTGTCATGTATGATGTTCCATTTTCTGATTTACCACCACCATGTTCAGGACTTTCGTATGAATGTACGTTAGCATTGATGTAGTCAATACCAAAAGTTGTTCTAAACTTAAGTCCATCCATAATCTGATAAGTAAATTGATTATTAGAAATTGCTCTTGTAGCTTCGTTTCTATTAATATTATTATCAGCTAAGTATAATGTATTAAAAATACTTGTTGGAGGATTAATATTCCATGATCCATCAGCATTTTTTGGCTGAATCCAAGGAGACATAAATACTCTAGTCATCTGAGGAGCAGCAAAATAAGATCCACCCTCGAATTGACCAGACTGAATTGAGTTAGCAACTCTGTTGCTAGACTGAAGTGTTACTCTTCCAGATTTTCTTGTGTAAGCTAGAGATCCTGTTACACTTTCAAAGTTAGTACCTACAGAAGTACCTTCTTGACCAGTATATGACAATGACATTCTAAAGTTGTCTGATGCAGAACCACCAGAAGCAGATACATCATACTTTTGATATACAGCATCTTCAACTTTTATTAATTCATCCCAGTTACCGTCAACTCTTCCACCAGCGTCCCAAGCAGCTGCACCAGCAAATACTCTAAGGACATAATCAGTTGCTCTTCCTCTGTCCCAACCATATGAGTTCATAAGAGTTTCAGCACCTAATTCTAATCTTTGGTTTCCTGTTAACATTGGTCTTTCATCCATTGCGTAGTTTTGGAATCCATAAGATGAGTTCACTGTATAGCTTACTTTACCAGCAGTTCCTTTTTTTGTTGTAATTACAATTACACCATTAGAACCTCTAGCACCATAAGCTGCAAGAGAAGCAGCATCTTTAAGAACAGTAATACTTTCTATATCATTTGGATTGATCATAGATAATACACCCATATCTAATCCAGTTCTTCCGTTAACAGAACCACTACTAATTAGTTGTCCATCAATTACGAAAGCAGGAGCATTACTACCTGTTAAAGATCCTTCACCACGAATTCTGATTTGTTGTTGTGAACCTGGAGTTCCTGAAACACCTACAATCCTTAAACCAGCAACTCTTCCCATAAGAGCCTGATCAGGAGATGAAACAGCAACACCTTCAATTAATTCAGATCCAACTACAACAGAACCAGATGTTAATCTTTTTCTATCACGCGAGGTGATACCTGTTACGACAACTTCCTCTAATGCAGTACTGCTTTCAAGTGATACATTGACTGTAGACGAAGATCCAACTGTAACAGTTTGACTCGTGTACCCAACATAACTGAAAACTAGTACATCACCCTCAGAAGCTGAGATTGAGTAGTTACCATCAAAATCAGAGGTAACCCCAATCGACGTTCCTTGTACTACAACTGTAGCTCCAGGTAATGGCAATCCATCAGAATCGGTAACTGTACCAGACACTGTTCCTTGCGCAAAACCTATAAGCCCAGTCATGATAAATAACAAGGAAAATAGTCTTACTAAGTTTTTCATTTAAAATGTTTTATAGTTATCCTACCAAATATGTTAAAATTTTGTTAACAAAACAAGTTATTTTTGTTAAAACTATACCTGAAACAACCAACTCTTATTTATTGTTTTATAATTACTTTTACAATAGATAGTTTGTTATTATGAAAACTGGATACTTTAATCAATTAAAAAATACTGAAATTCCAGGGGTAATATCAATATCTTTAATGCCTTCAGGCTTTGATTTTGTAAAATTAGAGTTTAAAGCTTTAGCTCCAAACTGGAAACTTAAAGAGCTTTTTAGAAAAAATAAAATTGATGAATTTTTTTTTATACAACAGTATAATAATCAGCTTGATTTGTTAAATCCTAAATCTACTTTTGATCACTTAATATCACTTGCAGATGGTAATGAGCCTATTTTAATGACACATGGTAATAAAACAAAGTTTTGTCATAGGCATTTGGTTGCACAGTGGTTTTCAGAAAAGTTAGGTCTGGATATTGAAGAATATGAAACAGGTAAAGTTGTTAGAAAAGATGGTCATATGAAAAAAATTGATAACCCTACTTTGTTTGAATGAAACACATACTTAAATTTTTAATTATCATTATTATTGTTTCTTGTCAAACTGAGGATAATAATGATATTGTTTCTAATGAGAGAAGATCAGAGGTTATGGTTGAAAATAATGTGTTTAAAATTTCATACAATGAGCTAAAAGAACAACCTAATTGGATAGAGTATACGGTAAAGGATTTTGTAAAAGTAGCCGATCGAGGAAATATGGATTTTTACTTAGTTAAAGATATATGGACATCAAGCGATAGTGACTATTATAACAATCCATGGGATAAAGGTCATATGGCACCTGCTGGATCATTCACAGATTCTTGGTCAAATTTAGAGCAGACCTTTTCTTATGTTAATTGTGCTCTTCAAATTGATAACTTAAATAGAGGAGAGTGGAGAGAACTTGAAGAAGAAGTAAGAGATTTAGCAAAATCTTTGGGTCCAATAAAAGTTCGTATTGAATTAAACTTCTCCTCTGAAAGTCAAGTTCTACCTACAGGAGCAACAATTCCTGATGGATTTTATAAATTTTTAACTTTCAATGATGGTTCAAAAAAGTGTTATTACTTTGAAAATCAACCTACTGACAGAAACTGGACTGAATATGAAATTAATTGTAATTAAAAATTAAGTTTATTTAAAACAGACTTTCTTCCAACTCTTTTTGTTATAATATCATTTTTAATATTCCATCCTCGAGCTGGTGAAAAAGCTCTAGCATAATATATTATTTGGAGGTGGAGTTTATTCCACAACTCTTTTGGAAACAACCTCTTTGCATCTTCTTCAGTTTTTTTAACACTCTTTCCATTCGATAAACCCCACCTAAACATTAGTCTATGAATGTGAGTGTCTACTGGAAAAGCAGGAATACCAAAAGCTTGTGAAACAACAACACTTGCAGTTTTATGTCCAACAGCTGGTAGTTTTTCAAGATCTTCAATGTTTTTTGGAACTTTTCCATTATGCTTTTCTATAAGGATTTTAGATAATCCAAAAATTCCCTTCGATTTCATAGGAGACAATCCTACTGGTCTAATAATGTCTCTGATCTCATCTACACTCAATTTGATCATATCATACGGATTATCTGCTTTTTTAAAAAGAATTGGAGTTATTTTATTTACACCAGCATCAGTACTTTGAGCAGAAAGCAATACAGCAATAAGTAGTGTATAAGGATCTTTGTGATCTAAAGGTACTGGAACCTCAGGAAAAAGGTCTTCCAAAGTTTTAATTATAAAATTTATTTTATCTGTTTTTTTCAATTTTGTAAATTTAGCAACTAAAATTTATTTATTATGAAAACTCTAAAAGTAGGCGACAAATTACCAAATTTTGAATGCATTAATGAAAACGAAGAAATTATAAACAGTAATGATTTTATTGGTAAAAAACTAATTGTTTTCTTTTATCCCAGAGCTAATACACCTGGATGCACCGCTGAGGCATGCAATCTTTCGGAAAATTATCAAAAACTTACAGATTTGGGTTATCAAATAATTGGAGTTAGTTGTGATAAACCAAAGTCTCAAAAGAACTTTTCTACAAAGTTTGGCTTTCCATATCCACTGTTAGCTGATGTTGATCAAAAAGTAGTAAAACTATTTGGAGTTTGGGGTACAAAAAAAATGTATGGTAGGGAATATGAAGGAATCTATAGAATGACTTTCATTTTTGATAGTGATGGTATTTTAGAAAGAGTTATTGATAAGGTGAATACAAAAGATCATACCAATCAAATTTTAAATGGATAACTATCCTTTATAACCAAAAAGTTTTTTCTCTTTAATTAATTTTGATATTGTTTTGGGAAGCTTGTATTCCCAATCATTTGATCCTTTTTTAATTTCCTCAAGAACTTCCCAGGAAAATATGTTTAAAAGAGTGGGGTCATAATCATTGATGTCAATAATTTTATTATTGTCTTTGAAAAACTTGTATAGGTTTTTCATATTATCATGAACTTGAAGATTAGTACTGTTAATTAATTTATTTCCCTTAAGCATTGGGTATAAATATACTTCAGTATTTTTCTTAAATAATTTTCCGAAAGCTTCTAAAATTCCACCGCTCAAGGTGTTGTAATAGCTTTCATCAAATACCTTAATCAAATTATCAACCCCCATAGTTAAAACTCTTTTTTTGTCAGAATATTTTGAGAAGTAGTCTGATAGTTTATAATATTCTTGAAAGTTTGTAATCATCACGGTTTTTCCTGAGGAACATAATAATTCAGCTCTATCCAAAAAATCTTGTTCATTAATATCAGATTTTCCGCTAAGAAGATTTGACAATGTAATTTCAAAAATTGATAGGGTGTTATTAAGATCAAAATCTTCATCATTAGAAATCATTTTAAATGACTTTTCATACATGTCCTCATTAACTTTAGTAACTGGTCTAAAACTTCCCCTGATAGCTAAAATATTTTTTTTATACAGAACAGCAGCAGGTAAAATGTTATTACCGTCTGGACCAAACATAACAGCTTGTGTCATTCCATTTTTGACTAAATCTAAACTTAAAAGTCTATTATCAACACCTTTAAAAAGGGGACCAGAAAAATTGATGGTGTCTATTTCAATTGCGTGGGGATCAATATGATCATACAACTATTTAATTAAAGACCTTGGTTTATTATGTTTATAATATGCGCCATAGATCAAATTAACTCCCATAACACCCAAAGCTTCTTGCTGAGCTTTCGCATCTATTAAATGAAAACGTACGTGCATCTGAATTTCACTGTAATCATCATTGCTGTCAGTTTGAAATCTAATACCCATCCAACCATGACCTTTAAACTTCTTAGCAAAATCAATGGTAGCAACAGTATTTGCAAATGAAAAAAACATTTTATCTGGGTTTGAATCTCTTTTTACTCGAGTTTCAAGTAGATTAATTTCATGCTTAAGCATTTTAGTGAGCCTTGATTTTGTAACATATCTTTTATCATCTTCAATTCCGTATATAGCATCACTAAACCCTTTGTCATAGGCACTCATTGTTTTAGCAATTGTTCCTGATGCTCCCCCTGATCTAAAAAAGTGTCTAGCTACTTCTTGTCCAGCTCCAATTTCAGCAAATGTTCCGTAAATATTTTCATTAAGATTAATGCGCAAGGCTTTATCCTTTGTAGAAAGAAGATTTTCAAAATCTTTATCGCCTTTTAAGGAAACTACCATAGTAAGTAATTATTACAAATTTAGTAAAGTATTATAGATTAAGTGATAGAAAAAATTAAATTTGATTAATTAATGAAATTAATTTTTTTAGGCACCGGAACTAGTACAGGTATTCCAACAATAGGTATTGATAAACCTGTGTGTAAAAGCTCTGATTTTAAAGATAATAGGATGAGGTCTTCAGTTGTTTTGCAGATAGGTGGTAAAAATATATTAATTGATTGTAGTCCTGATTTTAGACAGCAAATGCTTAAGTCTAATATATCCAGAATTGATGCAATATTAATTACTCATGAGCATTCTGATCATACAGCTGGATTAGATGATGTCAGGCCAATTTCATTTAGACATGGAAAGATTCCAATTTTTGCTCATAAAAGAGTTATAAATAATTTGGAGCGCAGATTTGATTATCTTTTTGATGAATCTGGTGGATATACTGGTTCTCCTCACGTTTTTTCAAATATAATTGAGGAAAACAATGATTTTATGGTTGATGAAATTAATTTCACTCCAATTAGTTATTATCATCATAAGCTTCAAGTATTTGGGTTTAGGTATAAGAATCTGGCTTACATCACTGATCTAAAAGAAATTTCTGAAGAAGAACTATCAAAGCTATATGATTTAGATATTTTAGTTCTAAATGCTTTGAGACATAAAGAACATTATTCTCATATAAATCTTAGTCAAGCAATAGAGATAACAAAAAAATTAAATCCAAAGAAAGCATTTTTTACACACATTGCGCCTGATATGGGATTACATGAAGAAACTCAAAAAATTCTTCCTGAAAATATTTTTATAGCATACGACATGTTGGAAGTTGAATTTTAATACTTGTCTTTTAACCAATCTAAAAATGACTTTAAATTTTCTTGATTTACTCCATGCCCTTGATTAAATGAGTTATAGTTATACTTAATTTCATTTTTATCTAGAACATCAAGTGTCTGTTTTGACTCTAAATATGGAATAACTTCATCTGATTCGCCATGTGAAATGTATATAGAGGTATCAATTTTTTTATTTTTAAAATCAATTATTTTCTCTTCTACATATCCACTAAGTGCAACTAGGTTTTTGATTAAACCAGGATTTGATATTGCTATTGAATATCCTAATATTGCCCCTTGACTAAAACCAATCAAAGTAATATTATTAATATCACAATTGTATTGTTTGCAAATTACTTTAATCTCATCTGCAATTTCATTAGAACTATTTTTAGCAGTATTCTCGTTAAACGATTTAACATTATTTTCAAAGTAAATTTCATACCAAGCATACATTCCTTCAAATACTGTCAAAGGAGCTCTAAATGAAACAATAGTATGGTTTTCAGGTAAAAAGCTTTGAAAGGAAAATAGATCATTTTCATTACTTCCATAGCCATGTAATAATACAACTAGGGGGTGCTTTTTAGATTTTTCATTGGAGCTTCTATGAACGTGAATAAATTTATTACTCAACTATTAAAACCTTTGAATTAGAAACAATTCCAAATACTTTTCCTTTAAGCTTAGTTTCTATAAACGAGCTATTCTTAGACTTAGAAAATATATCGGATTTTGAGAAAGTATAATCTTGATCAGGATCAAATAAAGTTAGTTTCGCTTTTGATTTAAGATTAATTGATGTTTTTTCAATGTCAAAAATCTTATGACCTGATGTTAGAATAGATATAGTTTTATCAATTTTAAAAATTGAATTTAATGCACCAAAAGCAGATTCTAGTCCAGTTGATCCAAAAAATGCATTTTCAAAATCAGTTTTTTTATTGTCTATATCAATTGGGCAATGATCTGAGGTAACAATATCAATTACTCCACTATTTACTGCTTTTATTAATTCTTTTCTTGTTTTTTCGTCTCTGATCGGTGGCATTACTTTAAACCTAGTATCAAAGTCTTTTAATTTTTCATCATTAAAAAATAAATTGTTTACAGAAACACTACAAGAAACATTAAGCCCCTTTGATTTAGCCTCTTTTATAAGTTTAATAGATCCAACAGTCGAAATTGTAGGTATATGTAATTTGCCATCAGTGTATTCAAGAATTTTTAAATCTCTGGATATTGCAATTTCCTCAGAAATAGGAGGGAACCCCTTCAGACCGTACATTGTACTTGTATCTCCCTCATGAACCTGAGCATTTTTAGAAATAGAATCTTCAAGTGGATAAGAAAAAATCAAGCCATTAAAATGTTGAACATATTGTAAAGCGGTCTTTAATAAATTAGGATTTTTAATTGCTTTTTTGAAATCGTAAAAACCTATACATCCAACATCATGCATTTCTTTTAAATCTGCTAACTCTAGAGATTCACTTTTTTTACTAAAAGCACCTAATGGGTGTACAGTAACTACAGAATTAATTGTTTTTGATTTTATGTAATTAATATCAGCTTTAGAATCTAAAATTGGTAATGTTTCGGAATTAAGAATAACATCTGTAAATCCTGAAAGTCCAGCTGATTTTACACCATTCTCTAAATCTTCTCTTTCCTCGAGTCCTGGTTCACCAAAGCAAACACTTGAATCAAGCCAGCCAATAGAAACATGAAGGTTTTTTTCTGAAATAATAGTATCTGCTGAATAATTAATGTTCTTTTGAATTTTTTCAATAATGCCGTTAATTATTAGAATATCAAGGGTTTTACCGTTATAACTGCTTTCGGCATCAATGATTTTAGCAGACTTTATAAGTATTGACATATTAGAGTCAATTTCTTGCAAATATAATTATAGTTTTTAAAAAAGATTAAAAATTTTCAAAAGCTCCTAAACTAAAAAGTGCAAAATCATATTTAACTGGGTCATCTTTGTCCATTTTTCTTAAAGATTTATCCAATTCAATTACAGTTTCAATATCGTTTTGTTTTCTGCTAATTAAATTTAATTTTCTTGCTGAATTAGCTGTGTGAACATCAAGTGGACAGGATAAAACAGATGGACTTATATTCTTCCATATACCAAAATCAACATTTTTATCTTTTCTAACCATCCATCTTAAAAACATGTTTATTCTTTTACATGCAGATTTTTTTTTAGGATTTGATATATGTTTTTCACTTCTTTTTTCATGATTGATTGAAAAAAATATATCTCTAAAATGTAATATACTGTTGAACATAAAATCTTCGTTTGAGTATTTGGAAAAAACATATTCCAAACCCTTATAATTTTGATAAATATTCTTCAGCGATTTTAAAAAGAATTTTAAATCAATTGAGTTAAATGTTCTGTGAGTAAAATTTATTTTTTCTAAATCTTTTTCTTTAAACTCCATTATGAAATCATAAGGTGAGTTTCCTAAAATTTCTATTAATTTATTTCCACTATTAATAATTGATTTTCTATTGCCCCAGGCAATTATACTAACTAAAAAACCAATTATCTCAATATCTTCTTTTTGAGAAAATTTGTGAGGAATTGATATAGGGTCGTACTCAATAAACGATTTACTATTATACTCTTTATATTTAAATTCTAAAAGATCTTTTACTTCTTGATTAAGACCACTTTCCATCTTTCAGTGTATAACATTTGTTTGAAATTTTAGCAAAATCGTTATTATGAGTTACAAGTATTATTGTTAAACCAAGTTCTTTATTTAATTTTTTAAACAAATCCATTATAATTTGTTCATTCTTTGAATCTAAGTTTCCTGTTGGTTCATCAGCAAGCAAAATTTTTGGTCCATTTATCAAAGATCTAGCGACAGCTACTCTCTGTCTTTCTCCACCTGATATTGAGTCAGGATATTTTTTTAATAATTTTTCAATTCCCAAAAGTTTAGCCAAATCTTTAAGTTTTTTTAAATATTCAGACTTAGAATACTTTCCAATTAAGGATGGTAGAAATATATTTTCCTCTAAATTTAATTCAGGTAATAGTTGATGAAATTGAAAAATAAAACCAATATTTTTATTTCTAAACTCAGAAATTTCATTGTCATTAAGATTATGAATATCAATATCATTTAGGGTTAACTCGGTTTTGTCTGACGCACTAAAGTCTTCAATTGTACCAATAATGTTTAAGAGTGTTGTTTTTCCGGCACCTGAGGGACCAATAATTGAAATAAATTCCCCTTTTTTAACATCAAGTGAAATATTATCTAATATTTTTTGACTACCATAAGATTTAGATATGTTCTTTAGTTTAATCATTTCTTTCTTAATCTGTTATAATCTATAAAATAATTTACTCTTAAAGAAACCTGATGTTGAATTGGCAAATCAAAAAGATTTGATAGACTGTCGTTATAATCTAAATAAGATAAATTATCTTGATTAAATATCTGATTTCTATATAGAAAAGTCAAGTTACTTCCAGGTGCAAACCACCATTCAAAATTTAAATCAAAATTCCACAAATTAAAATTTGTATTGGGATCGTTTTTTAAATTAGAATAATCAACAATTTTTCTATTACCATCATCTAATAATTCAAATAAGATTTTATCATAATTAGCTGTACTCCAAAAATTTCTTGCTTTTAAACTAATTGCACTCTTTGTGTTTAAATTATATAGTAATTCAAAATTGTTTTCGAATGATTTAACATCTCTTCTACCAAAAAATATTTTTTCCGAATTTTTTTCAATATAACCTACATCATCTTTTGTATTGATAGTTTGGGATCCAATTCCAAATGATAGTTTATTGGATGCTCTAAAATCTGAAAAAATTTGAAATCTTTTTCTGTTTTTTTGTTCATTAAACGGCTCATTATAAAAATCAGTACCAGAGTATTCAAAGCCGTAACTAAATTTATTTCTGGGATTTGATTTAAATTCAAGTTGGATTTCAAAATTTTCTGGCTCTATAAAGAATCTGTTTTTTACACGAGCTTCATCAAAGTCTTTAGTTTTTGATGTATAATCAAAATCAATACTTGCACTCATAAAATTTTGAAATGTAAAATTATTTCCTTGTCTAAATCCCCACGCTTTTTTTATGAAATTTTCAAATGTATATCTTCTGCTCGTCCATAAATAATTAGAAAAGCTCCTAAACAGTTTAGTTTCTTTAAAAATTTGATATCTAAGTCTCATGTAGAAACCTTGGCTGTTAGTTGTTCTATATATGCCAAAATCATTCTGTTTATATTCTGAGTCAGTTCCTAACCATCCAATAGCAGGTCTAAAATTTCCATTCAGTTCAGAAACTTCAATAGCTCCCCTAAAGCCTTTTTTCTCTGAGTGTGCAGGAACATAGCTTTGGTAAATAGAGGATTTAACATTATACTTCTTTTTGTTATCATATAAGTCAAAAACAAGTGCTTGATTATTAGAGTCAAAATCTTTTCCTTCTCTAGTAACACTTGTGTTCAAAAAACTGATTGAAGAAAAATCATTAAATAATTGTTGGGATAAACTTATAATGTTATAATTTGTTAATGGAGAGATAACTACCTTTCTTTCATTACCTGTATTTTTATTTTTAAAATATGCATGTGCTTTTGCAGTTATAGCATTTAAGAACCCTATACTTAATTTTTTGTCAGTAGTTCCAGTTAATTTTACAGAGTTAATTAAGTTAGGTTTTTTATCATAATTAATCAGTTCTTCATTATTTAATATATAATCATTCTCATTAAATGAAATTTCTTGTCCAATCCTACGGCTGTAAAAGAATTTCCCAGATCTGTATCCAGTTCCATCTGCTTTTTCAAAAAGAGTAGCACCCTCTGTAAAAAACTGTCTGTTTTCATCGAATTCCTGTTCAAATGGAGTTAAATTAAGCTCTCTGTCATCAAAGGTAACTTGTCCAAAATCAGGAATAAGTGTAGCATCTAAAGTGAAGCTATTATTAATTCCATATTTTAAGTCCATTCCAGCAGAATATGAATTCTGTGGTGATATTCCCTTGGCATAATCTTGAGAAACTTGCAAATAAGGATAAAAGAATAATCTAGTCGGCGGGTCTATATTTTTAATTCCTTTTAATAAACCAAAACCTTGTTGATATTTATAAAGTTTTGGGTCAACACTATTCCATATATAATATTCACTTTTCTCAGGAATTACCCTTCCAAAGTTTATTCCCCATTCCTGTATGTCTTTTTTTGGAAATCTTAGAGCACTGTATGGAATTCTCATTTCCACATACCATGCATTTTTGTCATAAGTTGTTTTTCCCTCAAAAACGGTGTCAAAATTGTAATCATTTTCAGGGTCAAAATCGCCACTAGTAAACATATCAGAAATTGTTCCTGCAGCAGTAACCTCAAATGATTGAAAATTTATTTTATCGTCAAAAGTATTGATTGAAACCCAAAAAGCTTCTGACTGTATTCCTTCCGTCTTATCTCTTAATGCAAACTCTTTAGGCATATTTTTAGGATCTGGATGTTTATTTACAGCCCCAACGTAAATTGCATAATCGTCATAGCCAAAATAAACTGTAGATTCATATTTTGGATCTATTTTAATTCCTGCTCTAGTTTCTGGAACCCATACAGAAAATCCACTGTTAGGTTTTACTGAACTCCACTCATCGTTTGAAAATTTTCCATCGATAATCGGAGCTTTTTCAAATTTAAAAGCGCTTGCTATTTTTCTTTCTTGTGAAAAAATTATTAATGAAGAAAATACAAGTAGAAAATTAATAACTTTTCTCATTCGGAAATCAAATATATATTATTAAAATTTATTAGACTTTATTTTGTATTATTGGTTTACTATGAGCAAAGATTATGCAATTTTAGCTTCTGGATGTTTTTGGTGCACAGAAACAATATTTGATAATGTAAATGGTGTATTAAGTGTTGTGCCAGGATATATTGGTGGAAGCACTGAAAATCCTACCTATGAACAGGTTTGTTCTGGAACTACGGGTCATGCTGAGGCAGTTAAAATAGAATATGATTCAAATATTATATCATTTGATGAACTTCTTGAAGTTTTTTTTAAAACTCATGATCCTACAACTTTGAATAGACAAGGAAATGATGTAGGAACTCAGTATAGATCTGCAATTTTTTATAAAAATGAAAAAGAGCTGAATGTTTCTGAAAGCATGATTAAAAAATTAGATGATTCAAATTTATTTGATAATAAAATAGTAACGAGTTTAGAAAAAGAAACAAAATTTTTTGAAGCTGAGGAATATCACAAAAAATATTTTTATAATAATCCTGAAAATGTTTACTGTCAACTTGTTGTTAAACCAAAGATTGAAAAATTTAAAAAATCAAGAAGTTCCTTTCTAAAGAATTAATCTATTCTTTAAATATTAGGCCAAAAGAAAGAAATTTAATTAGTTTCTTAGAAAATAAAATAGACATTTTCAAGAAAAAATTAAATATAAAGTTGTCTTTTTTAAATGTTATAACACTTATTATAACTGAAAATACAAAACCAAACCATACAAGTAATACTTGATAAATAGGGAATAAAATTAAAAAACGTAAGGGCCAATATATTAAAACATTTAAACCATCTAATTTAAGATATTCAGCAAGCGGCCCTGAAAACCAAGCTGAAACAGAGCCTGTTACAGCAAATACAATTAATATAATGATGACTTGAAAGTTATTTTCAATCCCCCATTTATTTTTAATTTTTTGTATCATTTACTTTAGCAGATTAGAAATCTGTTCGGCTAATTCTAAACCTATTCTATCTTGTGCTTCTGAGGTTGCAGCTCCAATGTGAGGTGTTAGAGATATCTTAGGATTCATTAAGACTTTAATAGCCGGGTTTGGTTCATTTTCAAAAGTATCTAAAGCAGCAAAACTAATATGGCCATTATCAATATATGTTAGAAGATCTTCCTCGTTAATAACACCACCTCTTGCTGCATTGATGATACCAGCTCCAGATTTCATTTTTTCAAATTCTTTCTTTCCGATTACATAATCTTTTTGAGCTGGAACGTGAAGAGATATAAAGTCAGAATTACCTAACAGGTCATCTAAATTTGAGGATTTAAATTCAAAACTTACTTTTTGATTTTGTATAAATTCTAAATTAATTTTTACAGAATCAACAAATTTGTCATGATAAAGAACATTCATTCCAATACCTAATGCAATTTTTGCAGTTTCTTGTCCAATTCTACCAAAACCAATAACTCCCAAAGTTTTTCCTTTAAGTTCTGTCCCTTTTGAATAATTCTTTTTTAATTTTTTAAAATTTGAATCACCCTCCAAAGGCATATTTCTGTTTGAGTCATGTAAAAATCTAACACATGAAAATAGGTGAGAGAATACCAATTCAGCGACAGAGTGCGATGATGCTGCGGGAGTATTTATCACAGATAAACCTTTTGATCTAGCATATTCGACATCAATATTATCCATTCCTACGCCACCTCTTCCAATTAATTTAAGACTTGGACACTTGTCTATTAATTCTTTTCTTACGGTTGTAGCACTTCTTACAAGCAATCCAACAATATTATTTTCGTTTATATAGTTTTCCAATTGCTCTTGAGCTACGTTAGTTGTAATTATTTCAAAACCTCCTTTTTCTAATGCTTCTACACCAGACTGTGAAATTCCATCATTTGCTAAAATTTTCATATTAAATGTTTTTTTCAAAGTTATTCATCACGTTAACAAGAGTTTCAACTGACTCTAAACTCAGTGCATTATATATTGATGCTCTATATCCTCCAACAGATCTATGTCCATTAATTCCAGAAATATTTTTATCATTTACCATTTTGTCAAAAACTTCCTTCGTTGATTCATCAACTAAATTGAAAGTGACATTCATAATACTTCTATCTTCAATAGCAGCAAAACCTTTAAACATTGCATTTCTATCTATTTCATCATAAATTTTTTGCGCTTTAATTCTATTAATCTTTTCTATTTCTGAGATACCACCATTAGATTTTAACCATTCCATACTCAACATGCAAGCATAAACTGCAAAAACAGGTGGAGTATTAAACATGCTGTCTTTATCATTATGAATTTTATAATTTAACATTGAAGGAACTTCTCTGCAAATATTATCTAACAAAGACTTTTTTATTACCACAAGAGTTGTTCCAGCTGGTCCAATATTTTTTTGAGCTCCTGCATATATTAGTGAGAATTTTGAGTAGTCAATATTTCTTGAAAATATATCAGAACTCATATCAGCAAAAACATGGCAATCTGTATCTGGAGCACCTGAGAACTGAGTTCCAAAAATTGTATTGTTGGTTGTAATATGTAAATAATCTGATTCAGTTGGAATATCATAGTCTTTTGGAATGTAGTTGAAATTACTATCTTTTGATGATGCTAAAACATCAACTTCTCCAAATAATTTTGCTTCTTTGATAGCTTTTGTTGACCAAGCACCTGTGTCAATGTATGAGGCTTTCTTTTCTAAAAAATTATATGCAACCATTAAAAACTGCATACTAGCGCCTCCTTGAAGAAAAAGAGTAGTATATTCTTCACTATTCAATCCCAAAAGCTCAATAGCAAGTGATCTTGCATTTTCCATTATACTAACAAATTCTTTACTTCTATGTGAAATTTCAAGAACTGATAAGCCGATATTGTCTAATTCTAAAACTGACTTTGATGATTTTGTGAACACGTCTTTAGGTAGAATACTAGGACCTGCACTGAAATTATGTTTTTTCATAAATTAAAAACGCAAAATAACGAAAAACACTTCAAAAAATATAGGTGAAAATCAATTAAGTTTTAACAAGAAATCAAAAGTATCAACATTATCAGCATAATCATCAATTTTGGGTTCTTGGGTTTGTCCAAAATATGTTTTATTTACACCTTTTGTTTTAGAAACTACACATTGAATTTTTTCTGAATTATTTTCAATTATTTTAAAAACATCTTCTAAACAATCATAATATTCAAAATAAATTGTTCCAACTGGTGATCCAATTTTATTTGATTCTTTTAATAAAACAAATCCATTATCATAAAAATTTTCCTTGTTTAGCATATAGATTGCTCTGTAGTAATCATAATTATTTGCGTAAGAGTTTTTGTTAATAACTTCTTTCCATGACATGAATGATTTAAAAAGCTTGTCAAGATTGTATTTTGATGGAATGAATATTTTAGAAACATTTCTACATCCAAGTCCATAATAGTAGAAAATATCATTAGCTAAGAGTTCTAAATCACTATTTGATTCATCTCCTTCCAACACAGCTATGGAATGTCTATTTCTTCTAATAATCCTGGGGTAACTTTTAAAATATAAATCAAATTGATCTGCACTTATATTATTTCCAGTTGCAATAACAGCATCAAATTCGTTTAATTTTTCATTACAAACTTCAAAATGATTAGAGAAGTTATGGTTTTCTGATGTTAAATAGTCTAATATGTAATTAAGTAAATGGTAGTCTTTGCTTGAAAGTTTTATAACAGCAATATTTCCTGAAAGAATTACACACAAAAAATCATGAAAACCTACTAATGGTATGTTTCCAGCCATAATAATTGCAACTTTTTTTGGGATAATATTTTCTTTCAAGGAGTAGTTTGATATAAAATTATTTATCGATTCTTTTGTTAGATTTTTTGCCCAAGTTGATAAAGATTTATTTATATTTTTTTTTGTAAAAAAAGAGTTGTGAGCAATACTATTTTCTATTGCTTCATTAAATAATTTTTTTGTTTTACCATCAAGATTATTATCCTCATAATCTTTAAAAAGTGATCCTAGCTTAGCAAAAAGTGAAATTCTTTGATTTAAATTCAAATTATAATTTTTTCAAACAAAGATATTGGTTAATTTTGTCGCAAATAAGAAAATGGCGATTAAAATAACAGATGATTGTATTAATTGTGGAGCTTGTGAGCCAGAATGTCCAAACACAGCTATTTACGAAGCTGCATATGATTGGAAGTACTCTGATGGCACAAGCTTATCTGGTGATACTGTTTTGCCAAATGGTAAAAATGTAAATGCAGATCTAGAACAAAAACCAGTTTCAGACGAATTTTATTTTATTGTGACTGATAAATGTACAGAATGTAAAGGTTTTCATGAGGAACCTCAATGTGCTGCTGTTTGTCCTGTCGATTGCTGTGTTCCCGATGAAGAAAATGTAGAGTCTGAGGATGTATTACTTGGAAAACAAAAATTCATGCATCCCGAATAATGAAAGCAGGAATAGTTGGTCTTCCTAATGTTGGTAAATCTACATTATTTAATTGCTTAACCAACGGTAAAGCTCAAAGTGCAAATTTTCCTTTTTGTACTATTGATCCAAATTTTGGAGCTGTTACAATTCCAGATGATAGACTTAATAAATTAGTTGAATTAGTAAAACCTGAAAAAACTATACCTAACTCTGTTGAAATTGTCGATATTGCTGGTTTAGTAAAAGGAGCAAGTAAAGGAGAAGGCTTAGGTAATCAGTTTTTATCAAACATCAGAGAAACTAATGCGATTATTCACGTTTTAAGATGTTATGAAAATGATAATATAACTCATGTTGAAGGTAGTGTCGATCCATACAGAGATAAAGAGATTATAGATTTTGAGCTACAAATAAAAGATCTCGAAACAATAAAAAAGAGAACTGATAGAATAGAGAGACAAGCAAAATCAGGTGATAAATCATTTTTAAAAGAATTTAATGTTTTAGACTCTGTGGTTGAATCTTTAAACAAGGGAATCTCAGTTAGACTACAATCAATCAGCGTAGAAGATTATAATAACTATATTAAGCCACTTTCATTACTTACATCAAAGCCAGTGTTATATGTATGTAATATTAATGAAAATGAAATTTCAAATCAATCTACAGAACTTACTAAGCTTATTAAATTTCTTGAAAAAGAAGGTTCGAGAGTTATTGTATTAGCTGCAAAAATTGAGGAAGAGATAAATGAACTTGAAAATTATGAAGATAGAAAGATGTTTTTAGATGACCTTGGTTTAACAGATTCAGGTTCAACTATTTTAATTAGAGAAACACATAAATTATTAAATCTATCAACCTTTTATACTGCTGGTCAAAAGGAGGTTAAAGCATGGACATTTGTAAATGGATCAAAAGCACCAGCTGTTGCGGGAATCATTCATTCAGATTTTGAAAAAGGTTTTATTAGAGCTGAAGTTATAAAGTATGAAGACTTTGTCAATTATGGATCTGAGTCAAAAATTAGAGAAGCAGGAAAGTTGAAGGTTGAAGGCAAAGAGTATGTTGTTGAGGATGGTGATATTATTCATTTTAGGTTTAATGTCTAGACAAGATTTCAACATTTAATTATTTAATTGTTAATTATTTTCTGAATAGTTGATTTAAAATAAAATCCAAGAGTTATATCTTAGAGCCTTCATAAAAGTATGCCACAAATTTCATCCTATACAGAAGAAAATATAAAATCACTTGATTGGAAAGATCATATCAGGATGAGACCTGGAATGTATATAGGTAAGTTAGGTGATGGTTCTGCATATGATGATGGTATTTACATTCTTTTAAAAGAAATTTTAGACAACTCAATTGATGAGTTTGTTATGGGTGCTGGAAAAACGATTGAAATTACAATTAAAGACAACATTGTTAATGTAAGAGATTATGGAAGAGGAATTCCTCTTGGAAAAGTTAAGGATGTTGTAAGTAAAATGAATACTGGTGGAAAGTATGACACTAGAGCATTTAAAAAATCGGTAGGGTTAAATGGTGTTGGAACCAAAGCAGTAAATGCTCTTTCTTCTTTTTTTCAAGTTGAATCATACAGAGATGGTTTAAATAAGACTGTTTCTTTTGAATATGGAGAGGTTATAAATGATGACCCACAAGCAGAATCATCCAAGAGAAAGGGTACAAAAGTGACTTTTAGTCCTGACTCTAAAATTTTTAAAAACTATAAGTACCGTAGTGAATATGTTATAAGAATGCTCAGATATTACGTGTACTTAAACCCTGGTTTAACTATTGTTTTTAATGGTGAAAAGTTGAAATCTGAAAATGGATTAAAAGATCTGATTGAAGACAATAATAATTCTGAAGATTTTCTATATCCAGTGATTCATTTAAAAGGAAATGATATTGAATTAGCACTTACACACAATAGAAAGCAGTATAGTGAAGAATATTATTCATTTGTTAATGGACAACATACAACACAAGGAGGTACTCATCTATCTGCATTGAGAGAAGCTCTGGTTAAGACAGTTAGGGAATTTTACAAAAAACCTTATGATGCTTCTGATATAAGAAAATCTATTTCATGTAAAACCCTAAGT
>LUMP01000215.1_pt1 | contig 22194 bp, 19 predicted proteins | sample 729641 | NCBI WGS metagenome assembly LUMP01 (sample SAMN03860260, study PRJNA289734) | marine metagenome | biome: seawater column; feature: ocean; material: water; isolation source: Red Sea water column Station 12 - depth 47m | place: Saudi Arabia: Red Sea | collected 2011-10-15 | depth 47 m | reverse complement strand
TGCTAGATTAGCAGCTGATGTTTGTGGCGTTCCAACATTAATAGTTGCTAGAACAGATGCTGAAAGCGCTAAACTTATCACATCTGATGCAGATGAAAGAGATCATGAATTTATTGATGCATCCGATAGAACACCTGAAGGATTCTATAGATTAAAAGATGGCACAGGGGTTGATAATTGTATTAAAAGAGCTCTTGCTTACGCTCCTTATGCAGATTTAATTTGGATGGAGACATCAGTGCCGAGTCTTGAAGTAGCAAAACAGTTTTCTGATGCTGTTAAAAAAGAATTTCCAAATCAAATGTTAGCATATAACTGTTCGCCAAGCTTTAATTGGAAAGCTAACCTTGATCTTGATACTATTGAAACATTCAGAGAAGAAATTGGAAAAATGGGCTTTAAGTATCAGTTTGTTACTTTAGCTGGATTCCATCAACTCAATTATGGGATGTTCCAATTAGCTTCTAACTTTAGAGACAGAGGAATGGGCGCATACAGTGAGCTTCAACAAGCTGAATTTGCTGCAGAAAAAGATGGCTACACAGCTACAAGGCATCAAAGAGAAGTTGGAACAGGTTATTTCGATCTTATTTCTGAAGCTTCAGCAGGTGGTGAGTCTTCAACAACTGCATTAGGTGACTCAACAGAAGCAGATCAGTTTGATGCAGCTGAATAATTAGCATTTATGCTACCAACAGCTGATATAAGTGATAAATATTCTGACTCAGTAAGAATTCTAAAACCTCTTTTTAGAGATTATGGCGGTGTTAAATCTTTTAGTGGCAAAGTAAAGACCATTAAAACCTTAGACGATAACACTAAAGTTAGAGCAGCATTAGAATCTGAAGGCAATGGCGACGTTCTGGTTATTGATGGTCAAGCATCTCTTAATTGTGCTTTATTGGGTGGAAACCTAGCAGCATTAGCTAGTCAGAATAACTGGTCAGGAATAATTGTAAACGGCTGCATTAGAGATCAACTTGAAATTAAAGAAGAAAAAATTGGTGTAAAAGCCCTGAACTCAAATCCAAAAAAATCAAATAAAAATGATGGTGGTGAATTCGGTGTTGATCTTAATTTCGCTGATACGGATATATCTGAAGGTGATTATATATATGCCGATGAAGATGGAATAATTATATCTAAAGAAGATCTTCAAATTTAATCATAATATTTACTTTCTGATGCTTACTATTTTCACTATAGTATATGCGGGAGAGTTTTATGATAGCGTATAAATCAGCAGATGAGCTAGCAAAGCTAATTAAAGATAAAGAAATAAGCAGTGTTGAGTTATTGGATTATTATATTTCACGAGTTGAAAAATATAATTCAGATATCAATGCTATTATTGTCAAAGATTATGAGAAAGCAAAGAAAGCAGCTTTAAAAGCTGATGAAGAACTAAGTAAGGGTAATATTTTAGGTCCATTACATGGTGTTCCAATGACAATTAAAGATTCTTATGATCTTGCAGGAACAGTTACATCAAGAGGTAATCCAGCCTTAAAAGATAATGTTGCAAGCAAAGATGCTCTATCTGTAGAAAGACTAAAAAATGCGGGTGCGGTTATTTTTGGAAAAACAAATGTTCCTTTCAATCTCGCAGATTTTCAAAGCTATAATGAAATTTATGGTACTACAAATAACCCTTGGGATTTAACTAGAAGTCCTGGAGGATCATCTGGTGGATCTGCGGCTGCATTAGCATCAGGAATGACGGGCTTTGAGACGGGTTCTGATATTGGAGGATCAATAAGAAATCCTGCACATTTTTGTGGAGTCTTTGGTCATAAGCCAACATGGGGTCTCTTACCGCCAAGAGGACATGCGGCACCAAATGTTTTAGCTCAATCTGATTTAACTGTTATTGGCCCCTTAGGTAGAAGCGCTCAAGATCTTGAAACAGGTGTTTTAGTTATGGGTGGTCCAGATGAAATTGATGGAGCAGGTTTGAAGATGGATTTAGAGAAACCTAATAAAACATCTTTAAAAGAATATAAAATTGCAGCATGGGTTAATCAAGATTTTGCTCCTGTAAATCAAGAAACTCAAAATCGTGTGACTAATGTGGCAGAAACAATAACATCTAATAAAGGTATCGTAGATTTTGAAGCCAAACCTGATTTTGATATTTTAGAGTCTATGGATACTTATGCATCACTTCTTCACCCTACCATGGCCTCAAGAAGCTCAGAAGAAGATTATCAAAAATTGCTAGATAAATTCGAGGAGTTAGACTCTTCTGACAATAATAAATCAACGACTTTAGATCCTACTCACGATACCCAATCAGCCTATACATTAAAAAAACAGCTTTCTTCTCTTCGTGATTATAATATTGCTAATGAAAAAAGGACGCATTTAAGATGGGCTTGGCATGAGTTTTTCAAAGAATATGATGCAGTTATTGCGCCTATAATGGCTACAGATGCCATAGAACATGACCACGGTGCCTTCGGTGATAGAACAGTAATGGTAGATAATGATGAAAGACCATATTTTGAGCAAATTTTTTGGGCCGGTTTAGCTATAGCAAGTTACCTTCCCTCAACGATTATTCCAACTGGCTTAAGTGACAAAGGACTGCCAATTGGAATTCAAATAATAGGCCCTCAATATGGAGATCTTAAAACCATTGGGCTTGCAAAATTTCTGGAGCAAGAAGGTTATAAATTTCAAGCTCCTAATACTTATCCGGATTAAGGTTTATGGAATTATTTGATAAATTAACTGAAGAGCACATAGATTTTATTAAAGATCAAAAAGTATTTTTTGTTGCTACTGGAGTTGCAGAAGGAACTATAAATCTTTCGCCCAAAGGATTAGATAGCTTGAGAGTTATTGAAAGCGATAGAATTTTATGGATGAATCTAACTGGTAGCGGTAATGAAACAGCAGCACATGTTCAAGAAAACCCTAGAATGACACTCATGATGAATGCTTTTGAAGGTAAACCACTAATTCTTAGAATTTATGGACAAGCAAAGGTTATTCACCATTTAGATGAAGAATGGAAAGAATTTGTTGATTTATTTCCATACTCTGAGGGCTCAAGGCAAATATTTGATCTCTCTATAGAACTTGTTCAAACATCCTGTGGATGGGCTGTTCCTGAATACGAATTCAAAAAGGAAAGAGATATCTTAGATAAATCCAATAAGGTTGCAGGAGAAAAAGGTATTAGATCATATTGGGAATCAAGTAATACAAAATCACTAGATGGGCTAAAAACCAACATAATCGAAAAAAATATAGGTAAATAAGTTAGTTATTTAACTTTTAGTCTTCACCAGTAAATTCAGGAGAAGCTTCAACACCTAAGAAAATCTTACCAAGATCTTCATATAATGGATGCGCAACCCAGCGATGTGTAGCACATGCATGTGAGTCTCTTAATTTTCTCTCTAAAGGACTATGCATACGCATACCGCTAGTTCCAGCAGTTATATGAATAGCATCAGTAACTTCCATTGAAGCGTTTGCTGCATATGTACATGCAAGCCTTCCTATGTGGGTTACAGATGGTGAAGGTTTTTCTAGACCTGTTTCAAGTTCGTCTTCAACGGCTCGCATAGATTCCATTAGAAAAGCTCTTGCAGCTCTTAATTTAGCTTCAGCTTCACCAATGCGATATTGTGCAATTGGTTTTTCACGCGTTGTTGTTACAGATAACATTGGAATTTTATTTTGAGCTAAATCAACAAAAGTATCAATCGCGCCTCTTGCAACACCTATTGCGACAGCTGCTTTGTTATATGCCAACCTCAAGGCAGTAGGAACTCTATAAACAGGATTTGGATAATGGGCAGGAGTTGTCATAAGTTGAACAGGAACAAATCTCTCAGGTACAAGAGCGCCCTCAGCTACTACATTATGACTTCCTGAGCCTCTCATACCAGCAACATCCCAAGTATCTCTAATTGTCCATTCACTTTTATTTAAAAACCATAAACGAACATTTGGCATTCCATTTTCATCCAATACAGGCTCATCATTTTCATAAATTGGCGCAGCCATTAGACACCATTCAGCCTGATGACATCCACTTTGAAAAGTCGTTTCACCCCAAATTCTATAACTTCCATCATCTTGCTTAACAGCTTTTGGTGGAGTGCTTCCTGGACCGCCACCGCCACACATAATTACACCGGGATTCTCAAGATAAACTTCTTTTGCTAGTTCTGGATCCATGCCACCCGCAACCATTGCATTAATTTCTGAACCAATCATAACATTCCAAGCAACAGAACCATCTATTGCTGCAACAGCTTCTAATACCTCAATAGTTTCACAAATAGTTGCGTCATCTCCGCCTAATTCTTTAGGAAGAGCAAAACGAAATAATCCCTTATCTACAAGGGTTTTAACAGTTTCGTCGGGCAATCTTCTAAGATTTTGAGCTTCATCACCACCCGCTAAAATATCATCTTTTAGTTCTTTAACTCTATCTAAAAGTGGAATACTTCTTACATCATCACTTGCATATGTTTCTTGAACTTGTTTATCCATTTTTACCTCAATTTAAGAATCTATTCATAATAAAAACCATTACATAAAAAAAGTAAACTATCTTTGCGTTAATTAAATACTACTGTCTTTAAGCCGTTTAATAAAATTCTTCTTTCAGCATATAGTCTTACAGCTCTTAATAAAACAGCAGATTCAATATCATATCCACTTTCCTGCATGCTTTCCGGGGATGCGCTATGATCTACCCTAAGAATATCCTGCTCGATAATAGGACCTTCATCTAGATCATCGGTAACATAATGAGCTGTAGCCCCAATTATTTTAACACCTCGTTCATGTAATATTAATGCACTGGCCATCCAATTCATTTAGGAAGTCTGAGGATAAGATTTGCATGTAACGCGCTAAAACTAATAGTTCTGAACCACTATTTTGATAAATTTCTTTAAATAACTGCTCTTGTTCTGATTTGGTATCTGGTGAAATTGGTAAATAATGAAAGGGGATATTATTCCATTCAACAATATCTTTAGAAGTTTCATGATTAGATATTACACCTTTAATATCTATAGGAAGAGACCCAATTTTCCATCTATGAAGAAGATCATTCAAGCAATGACCAACCTTACTTACAGCAATAATTGCTTTACATGGCTGTTCAGCATTAAAAAATCTTCCATCAATATTAAATTCTTTTAATTCTGTAGAAAATTCTTTTTCCAAATCATTAATATTAAAACTTGAACCATCTTCATTCTCAAAAGCAATCCTACTGAAAAACTTTTTAGTATCATTATCACTGAATGAAGAAACCTCTGTCATAAAAGCATTTCTTTTAAATAAGAACTGAGTTGCAGCAGATAAAACACCTGCCTTATCAGGACATATAAATTGTAAAATTATTTTTTTAGCTTCCATAATTAAATTCCTAAAGCTCTACCTACAAACCAGTATACACCAAGAGCTATTAACAACATCCCTGTTAAATCATAAACAAAGCCCTTATAACGAGAAAGATAAGTTTTTCCTAGTAAAAATAGAATAGTGAGCGCTATTAAAACTACTAATATTTGACCCAATTCAACCCCTAGGTTGAACCCTAATAAGCCAACAACTAAACCATCCTTTGGTAATCCTAATTCCGAGAGAACTCCTGCAAAACCAAAACCATGAATTAAGCCAAAAATTATTGTAATTAGAGGATTTAATTTCTCTGCTTGCTGTCTATCTTCAAGAAGAATGTTATAAAAGAAAGTAAATATAATTAAACCTATCCATGTCATCATATTTATTGTTCCACCTATGAAAAGAGATACGGCAGCTAAAATAATAATGAGTAAAGTCAAAATTGATGCAAAAGAATATCGGTTTTTTTCTTCAATGGTTAAAGCTTCGTAAGCAACTAATAAAATTGTAAACCCTATCAAAGCTTCAATAGCTTCTCCTGATGGCTGAACATAACCTAAGCTTGCTAAAGCTAGAGTAATTGAATGCCCTAAAGTGAAGCCAGTAATAGATAATAACATTTTTCTGAATTGAAAAGTTATTAAAAGAATGGCTAATAAAAAAGCTAAATGATCATATCCTTCTAGAATATGATCAAAACCCAGATAAATATAATCTACAAATATCTCGAACTTACTTTGATCACTTTTTCCTGTTAAAAGAGAAAAAGTAGCCTCTTGTCTTGAACTAGTAAAAATACTCTCTTGCCAATCGGAATCATTAATTTTAATTCTAGCGAAATGAACATGGCCAATAGAAACAGGAAAAAAAGAGCTATTTTTAATTAAGATTTCATCGCCATTATTTTCACATGTGAATTTGATCTGTCCGCGAACATAATCATTATCATCATAAGATGATTGAATTTCACCTATCTTATTACATTCTTCGTTTGAATTATAAATTTTCAAATGTTTTTCTAAGTGCCGAGCTAATAATGTATCCAGGCTGGATAGAGGACCCTCTACAGCAGGGAGTAAAGTGACTTGTCTAGCAGGAACGGTAAAGGAAACCTCTACATCTTTATCGTTTATTTCCCATTTAGAAAAAGATCGACTTAATTGATGTGCATTTACCGGAAAAGACAAAAGAATAAAAATGAAAAATACTAAAAAAGTATGTATGGATTTATTGCGCATATATGATTTCCGATTTGTTTCTAAGCCATTCTATATAATTTTTCAAAGAAAGCTCATCATTCCTTCTATTGTACTCACTAAGAACTTCTTTTTTAACAGACTGAAAGTCTTTTTCTTCACCCCTTATAGATGAAAGCATATACAAAAAAACATAACCATTTTCAGTTTCAATTTCTGAAGTGATCTGCCCTGGTGTCATATTTAAAATAATATCTACAAGATCAGGCTCAACATAATCTTTCAATTTTTTTATTGGTAAAAGCATATTAGGTATTTCTGGAAGAATATAATCTCCATATTCTGCTTCGACAAAATCAAAATCCTCTCCATCTATTAAGAGCTGTCTTATGGTATCTAATTTCTCTTCATCTTCAGATTGAGACTTATATTCTAAAAATATTTTTTTAATATGAACCTCTGAATGACCTGAAAAAAAATCTTTGTTATCTTCATAAAAATCTATCAAAACATTTTCAGAAACTGTGAATAATTGACCTTCAACAACAATTTTATCAATCATTGAATTAACAATAGATTTTCTAACCATTCCCTCTGTCTGAGGTAAATCAATTTCTAAACCTCTTTGTAAAAGCAATTGTTCATCTATTAACCTTTCAAGAACAAGTCTTTTATCTTCATCTGTAATTTCGTTTCTCTTGTTCATGGATAATGCTTGTAAAGCTAGATCCCAATCTGTTTGATAAATTGGATGGCCATTAACAGATACCACTGCATTAGATTCTTCAGTTTTATCATTTGGGACAATTACACCAAAAAGGACAAGAAATAGTCCTAATAAAATTCCAAAAAAAAGGATTAATCTATTGTTCATTCTGAACTTTAGAAATAAAAATTGGTGAAGACCAAGCCCTATGCTCAACTTTAGTCAAACACTGATCATTTTCATCAATTCTATAATCACCGTAACATGGGTTAACCTCTAAACAATTGCCTTGATCATCATAAGTACATCTAAGCGCATCACCATTAATTGTTTCAGTTGGCTCTTGAATTGCCCGAGCATAATAAACAGCCTGTCTATCATCTTTGATGAAATCTTTATCCTCAAATTTAACCTCACATCCATTTATATTGTTTTCACATGGAAGTGATAACCAGGGATCCATAATTAACTCGCTTACATTTTCATTTGAATTTACTTGAGGAGTAATTTTAATAATCTCTATTCTAGTTACTTTGTGTCTTTCCGATGAAGGGTTATAGCACTCGCCAGCGCATAATTTTTCTATTCTTTCACCAGACATACCTTCAATTGTAAACTCAGGACATCCAGGTAATTGTTTAAAAGATCCAACAGCTTTCACTACAAAAACAGGGTTTTCTGAGGTTGTAATTTCAGAGCCCATTGGCTTAGATGTGCTTGAAGATACTTCATCAAACCATAGAAGCATTCTAGGACCTGAAGTTGCATAAATTTCTTTTCTATTGAGGGCATCCCAAATTCCATCACGACTTCTGGATTCGCTATGAACAGCTGCCAAACCGCCTTGTGTCCAAAAACTTTGTTGTCTTTCTAACTCAGTTAATTGAAAAGAAAGGCCACTATTAAGAACATCCTCTCGAGAAAGCTCTAAAACTGACGCTGGTTTCTCTTTGCTAATAGGAAATGTTCTATCTCTCCAAAACTTACTTCTTGCTCTAAGCATTTCTGTATTTTTTAATCTATCCACTGGCTTATATCCTGTACCAGGTCTTGACCTATGATTATCAGAGGCTGATATGAAACCCCATTTAAAATTTAGAGGTTTTTCAGACGAAAAATCAGTAATTGCTAAACCATATTGCACTGAAGTTAGAGGGTTATGATTAAAGGCTGGTAAGAAACAATCTTTGCATTGACCAGAGTCTAGCCAATCATCAGGTGTTTCACCAGTGATTAAAGTGTGACCACCTAAACCAAGATTAGCAGTAAATTCTCTGGTTTTTTTTGCTCTTTTTTCACATTCAGCCTTACTTAATCCTTCTTGCAAACACCTATCTTCGATTATTTGACCTGCCCTCCAACAAGAAGGTAAAAAATCAGATGATGGTTTTGGGCAAACAGGGTTATTGAGGTCCCCAATAATATGTTGATAAGACCGATACTCTTCTGCGTTACCATGACCAGACATAATTTCAATTATTTTCATTTTTTCTGGCCTCATCTCTGGTACCAACTGTTTATCCCATGAGCTAGAAGGCGGAGTGTAAAAACCCCATGTAGATCCATGCGGAATAATTAAAGGATCTAGATTCTGTTCTTCAAGTTTTCTAACTAAATCACCTGGAGTATCAGCGAATTCATAACAATCACTAGAGAGACTTGCTGATGATTGGTTTTGGGGGCATGTAGGTATATCTCTTACCTCATTTATAAAATAATCAAAGTCTGAATAATCTTGGAAATTTAAAATATCTAAAACACCGACAATCGGTGGCATTAAACTTCCAGTATTATTTCTTAGCGCGTTAGTGGCTGTCCCTCCTGCCCCAATTGGTCTTTTTGATAACTTACTCTCTTCAAGATCTTTAAAAATTACATTTTTATGACCATAATGCTCTTCTGGTGTTGGCCCTACTTGAGTCCATTCAAATCCAACAAAAGGAATAACATCGTTTGTTTCAGAACCATTTTTAAAAGAACATTGCCTTATAGAATCCTTTGTTTCTTGCCATTTTCTTGGTGTTGAAGCCTCAGCGTGATCAGTAATTGCCCAAAAATCTATTGAAGAACAATATCTAGCATAATCACAAGCATCAGCCATGGGGTGAACTCCTTCTCCACCAAGAATTGGTAAAGACCACCAAAATGCATCTGTTGAAAATGTTGTATGTACATGAAAATCACCGAAAAGAATCTGTTTACCGCCATAGGAGTTCATTTTTTTTGCAGCATCAATTTGAGTCTGCGATCTTTCAGCAATTATTTCTTGAGGCAAGGGTAAGCTTTGAGGTGTCTCAACATGACGGGCTTTTCCAAACCATCCCATATAAACTGAAATTAAAAAAACTGGAATCAAGGCGATTAATAGGACAATTATTTTCTTCATTTTTACCTCCAGTTAATTATTTAAAAGCCCTGAGAAACTGCAGCCTCTTTTCTAACAATTTCTGGACCTCCAAGAATCTGCCTTGTTAAACCAATTCTTTTAAACCAATAATGAAGACCTAGTAAATCTGTGAAACCCATTCCACCATGAACTTGTGTGGCAGTTCTAGCAATATCATGCGCTACTTCAGATAAATGTGCTTTTGCATGACATGCTGTTAGATGAGCTTCTTTAGGAATATTGCTTTGAGCATAAGATGCATACCAAACTAAAGATCTACATGGCTCTAAATCTGCAGCCATTTCTGCACACATGTGTTTTACTGCCTGAAATGATCCAATAATTCTATTGAATTGTTTTCTTTCAAGAGAATACTCAACGGCTTTATCTAACATATTTTGAGATGCACCGAGTAGATCAGCTGATAAAACAACTCTCCCTGCATCAATAATTTTCTCTATCAAGTCTTTACCACCATTTATCTTATGTGCAGCACAAGAATGAAAAACAATTTCCGACATAACTCTTGTTGAATCTATTGTAGGAAGATTAGAAATCTCTATTTTTTCATTTGCTGTTTCAACTAGATAGAGTTCATCTTGGATAGCTGTGATAACAATGTCTGGATTTGTCTCAGAATCAATTGCGAAAATACTTATCCCAGATATCTTTCCATTATCGATAGTTAGTCCGTTATCTTCTCTTTTGCTTATATACTCATTAATAGCTACGCCTGAAGTACAACTACCATCGGCTATTCTTGGAAGCCATTCTTCCGCTAAGTCTTTATTTTCATCATTATTCAAGCAAATTGGTGTCATTACGGAATTACCAACCCAAATTGCTGGTGCAGCAAATTTTCCAATCTGCTCAGCAATTAATGAGGCTTCGAGAATTCCTAAACCAGATCCACCTAATTTTTCTGGAACTAACAATCCATTAAGACCCATTTCTAAAAATTCTTTATTAATTTTATTGCTGAAGGTTTTTTCACCTGATGCTTGTGATCTCAATTCATCTACATTACAAGATGAAGACAACATTTTAGATACACTATCAACTAATAATTCTTGCTCTTCTGAGAGTGCAAATTCCATTATTTTTTTCCTTCTTGCATTGGTTTTGGCTCTCTCGGCATACCTAATCCAATTTCACTAATAATATTTTTTTGAATCTGAGCTGTACCCCCGCCTATAATGAGACCTAAATCAAACATATAGCGCCACTGCCATTTACCTGAATCATGATCATGATTACTTTTCCCATATATTGTTCCAAGCTCACCAAGAAGATCGATGGCAAATCCAGCTAAATCGTGATTTAGCTGACAACCATTTAATTTCACTATTAATTTTGCCATTTTAGCATCCAAACCTTTATGTGATGCAGTGAGAGATCTTAAGCTATTAAATGACATACTCATAACCCTTGCTTGTAAACGCATTAATCGATCTAAGTGGACAGGATTATCAATTAATTTATCACCATTAATTGTTTCGTTTTGCATAAGATCAATTATTTCTTTTAATCTTGTTGATGCTTGATTAGGATCACCCAACATTCCTCTTTCATGAGTTAAAGTGGCATTAGCAACAAACCAACCCTCACCTCTATTTCCTACAATGTTAGATTTAGGGACTCTTACATCAGTAAAAAAAACTTCATTGAATTCTGCATGACCAGTCATTGTCATAAGTGGTCTTACATCTATACCTGGCGTCTTCATATCGATTAAAATATATGAAATACCTTTGTGCTTGGGTGCATCTGGCTCTGTTCGAACTAGACAAAACATCATGTCTGAAAATTGCGCACTAGAAGTCCATATTTTTTGTCCATTTATGATAAAATCATCACCATCATCAACGGCTTTAGTTTGAAGTGATGCTAAATCAGAACCAGATCCCGGCTCAGAGTAACCCTGGCACCAAATTACCTCACCCTTAATTGTTTTTTCTATCCAAGATTTCTTTTGCTCTTCTGTCCCAAGCTCTAAGAGAGTAGGTACAAACATAGAAATACCTTGATTTGCCATACCAAGAGGAATTTGAGCATTGGTAAACTCTTCGGCTATAATTCTTGATTTAAGCACATCAGGTTCTGCTCCATAACCTCCATAATCTTTAGGTATTGTTCGTGCTGCATAACCATTTTTAATTAACTTATCTTGCCATTCTAATTCGTTTTTATTTGGTCTAGCAGGGTTTCTAGCCTTACCTGCCATATTTAGATTATCTTTCAAAAATGATTTAACTTCTTTTCTAAATTCTATGTATTCTGCGCTTGGTTTAAGGTCCATCGAACTCTCCAAATTTTAAAATATCAAATTTATATGACTATATTGTAATTTTGATATTTATTACTATATATATAATGTCCCAAAAAAAAAGGATTTGGTTGTGAAAAATTACATATATAAATTATCATTTGTTTTTATTACATTTTTATTAATTTTCATCTCATCGGAGGGTAATGCAATGGAAGATAACGCTTTTTCATTTAAATTTGAATCAATAGAAGGCAATCCAATGCCGTTAAGTGATTATGAAGGCAAGGCATTACTTGTTGTTAACACCGCTTCTCAATGTGGTTTCACTCCTCAATATGAAGGTCTTCAAAGTGTATGGGAGGAATATAAAGATCAAGGGCTAATTGTTATAGGTATTCCATCAAACAACTTTGGCTCACAAGAACCCGGTCAAGAAGGTGAAGTAAAGGAATTTTGTGAAACAACATTTGGTATTAACTTTCCTATGACCTCAAAAGAAGATGTCAAAGGTGACACAGCTCATCCCTTTTATAAATGGCTTAAGTCAGAGTATGGTAAAACTCCAAAGTGGAATTTTCACAAATATTTAATTACACCTGATGGAACTCTAGCAAATTCTTTCCTATCGTTAACTAAACCTCAATCAAATAAAGTTAAAAAGGCGATAGAAAATGTTCTACCTAAAAACAGTTAGATTTCTTTTACTATTTTCTTTTTTCAGTACCTTATTTTTTTCAAGTAAACTTAGCGCAGAAATAATTATAGAAGATTATTGGGCTCGAGTTACTCCAAGTGGTTCTGGTTCCGTTTATATGAAGATAGTTAACAGTAATGATGAGGACGATAGATTATTGTCTGCCTCTTCTGATCAAGCAGGAATGGTTATGATACACAGATCAATAAGAGATGGAGATATCTCCAAAATGATTCATGTTCATGATGGAATACTTGTACCTAAAAAAAGCTCCGTTAAACTTAAACCTGGTGATTATCATTTAATGTTAATGAACATTAATGAGGGTTTATCGCTTGGTGATAAAATTACAGTTACACTTAATTTTGAAAAAAATAGCTCAATAACAATTGATCCTATCGCAAAATTAAGACCTCCAAAAATGCATAAACATAAATAAAAGGCCATACATTAAAAATGTATAGCCTTTAATTTTTATTAATTAATAGTTAATTAAGCAGCTGTATAGCCAAGAATAGCTTTTATTTCCAAAAACTCTTCGAAGCCAAAGTCACCCCATTCTCTACCATTACCAGATTGTTTAAAACCTCCAAATGGCGCAGAAAAATCAGGACCGGATCCGTTTACATGAACATTACCAGATCTAATTCTTTTAGCTACACCTTGTGCTCTCTCTTGACTGCCCGAAACATAACCAGAAAGTCCATATACAGTATCATTGGCAATTGCTATGGCTTCTTCATCATCTTTATATGGAAGTATTGATAAAACAGGACCAAAAATTTCTTCTTGAGCTATTGTCATGTCATTTTTAACATCAGCAAAAACTGTAGGTTTAACGAAATAGCCCGCATTCAAACCCTCAGGCTTACCTGGTCCTCCAGCAACTAATGTAGCGCCTTCCTCAATACCTTTTTCAATTAAAGCTTGAATTTTATCATATTGTTGTTCGCTAACAACAGGTCCTATTCCACCAGCTGCAACTTCGACCGGATCGCCAACAATGGTATTTTCCGCTGTCTCTTTAGCAATTGCAATTGCTTCGTCTTGTCTATCAGCAGGGACTAACATTCTTGTTGGAGCATTACATGACTGACCAGAATTCATAAAGCAACTCGTCACTCCTCCTGCTATCGCAGAACCAAAATCAGCATCATCAAGGATAATGTTTGCTGATTTACCGCCCAATTCTTGAGCAACGCGTTTAACAGTGTCAGCTGATGCTTTAGCAACTGCAATACCTGCTCTTGTAGAGCCAGTGAAAGACATCATATCAATATCTTTATGTGAAGACATTGCTTCGCCAACTGTTGGTCCGTCACCATTAACTAGATTAAAAACTCCTGCTGGAACCCCTGCTTCATCAAGGATTTCTGCAAATAAAATAGCATTTAAAGGTGCTATTTCTGATGGTTTTAAAACCATAGTGCAGCCTGCTGCAAGGGCTGGCGCTACTTTACAAGTTATCTGATTAATAGGCCAATTCCATGGCGTAATAAAACCACAAACTCCAACGGCTTCTTTTCTAATTCGAGTATTTCCTCTATCCTCTTCAAATTCATAATTTTTTAGAATTTCTAAAAAAGTACCTAAATGACCTGCACCAGTTGCTGCTTGAGCCGCTTTTGATAACCATAAAGGCGCACCCATTTCTGAAGAAATAGTTTCAGCAATCTCATCATAACGTGATTGATAAACCTCAATAATCTTGCCAATTAATTCAATTCTTTCTTCTTTAGTTGTTTGCGAAAAACTATCAAATGCATTTTTTGCTGCAGCTACAGCATTATTTAAATCTTCTTCATTTCCAAGAGCAATTCTACCTATTGACTCTTCTGTTGCTGGATTAATAACATCAAAATGCTGAGGATTAACAGGATCAACCCACTCCCCATTAATATAAAATTTTAGACATTCTTTCATTTTGTCCTCCTGAAAAAATTAATGATGTATTACAGCATAATTAGAATTTACGAACAATCTCTTTTACAAATATTTAATAATTATTTATAGTTTCTGAGAATTAAAAAGTGAGGAAAAAATGGCCCAACCCTACCCAAAAGAAGATCACCTGATTGGAAATTTTGCCCCAATAAGAATGGAAAGCAATATTGATGATGTTATAGTTGAAGGAGAAATTCCTAAAGAAATTAATGGAACATATTACAGAAATGGGCCTGATCCAAAATTCCCTCCAAGAGGCGGAAGTTCACATTGGTTTGGTGGTGATGGAATGATACATGCATTTCATATCAATGATGGAAAGGTATCTTATCTAAATAGGTGGATGAAAACAGTAAAATGGAAAAAAGAGCATGAAGAACAAAAGGCACTTTGGTCAAGTGGTATGGATGTAATGAATAATGACCCATCTGTTTCTAATATTGAAACTGATGGCCTTGCAAATACAGCTATCGTTTCTCACGCTGGAAAAATCTTTGCATTAGAAGAAGCTCATGCGCCATTTGAGTTTGATCAAATGACGCTAGAATCAAAAGGATCTTATACTTTCAGTGATAAACTTCAAGGACCTGTAACGGCACATCCAAAAGTTGATCCTATTACAGGTGAATTACTATTTTTCGGTTATATGGCAGATGGATTTTTTACTGATACTATTAGATATACTGCTGTTTCAAAGGATGGAAATATTTCAAAATCTGAATTAATAAAAGCACCTTTTCCTTCAATGGTGCATGATTTTTTTGCAACTCAGAAATATATAATTATCCCTGTTTTTCCATTAACTGGTGACTTTGAAAGAGCATTAAATGGAAAACCACCATTTGCTTGGGAGCCTGAAAAGGGAACACATGTATGTATTTTACCACGGGATGGTTCTGCAGATGATGCAAAATGGATCGAGTGTGATCCTTCTTTTGTATTTCATTATATGAATGCTTATGATGAAAATGGGTCGATCAATTGTGATCTTATGGAGTTTGGTGTACCACCATTATTTCCCTATGCTGATGGCACAATGCCTGAGCAAAAGGATGCAGAAGCAAAGCATGTAAGATGGCATATAGACCTTAATAAGGGCAAAATTGAAAAAACTGCAATGGATGATCTAACTGGAGAATTTCCTAGAATAGATGATAGATTTGCTCTTCAAAAACATTCTCATGGCTATTATGCCGGTAATATTGGAAAGCACCCTAAGGGTATGTCTTTAAATACAATTGTGCATTATGACTTTTTAACTGACAAAAGAGAACATTATACTACTCAAGATGAGGGTGCATTTGGTGAACCTGTATTCGTACCAAAATCTAGAGATAGTAAGGATGGAGAAGGATGGTTAATTGCAACAGAATTTAATGCTAAAGAAAATAGATCTAATCTTGTTATTCTAGATGCAATGAATGTTTCAAACGGTCCTATTGCGGTAGCACAATTACCACATAGAGTTCCATATGGCTTCCATGGGTGGTTTGAAAACAGAGCATAAAAATGCTTAAAAAATTATTATTATTTTCTCTAGCATTAATGCTAACTGTAAATGCTAGCAGTTATTTAAATGCAAATGAAGATAACAAAATTGTTTATGAAAAAGACTATTTTGAGCAATTTAATATTACAAATGCAAATGATGCTCTTAAAAGAATACCTGGTGTAGAAAGTATAGGCTCTCGCAATTCAGAAAATTATGAACCTGGAGGAAGTAGAAAGAGAGGTTTTGGTTCATCAGGAACTCAAATATTAATTAATGGAGAAAGGCAATCTTCAAAAAGTAATAGCATTATAAAAACTTTAGAAAGAATAAATGCTGACTCATTAATTAGAATAGAAGTTATAAGAGGCTCAGAGGCAGGACTTGATGTTCGTTCAGATGGAGTAATTGTCAATATCATTGCCGACTCTTCTTTATCAAAGAGCTCTGGAACATGGAGCACTGCTCTAGGATTCTTAACCTCGGGTGATAGCAATTGGAGAGGGACTGCATCCTGGGCAACTAAAATAAAAAATACTGATCTTGTTTTAGGATTAGAGAGAATTGGTGACTTAAATAGCAGAAAATATAATGAATTCACTGTAGATCAAGAACAATCACTGCTTTATTTAAGATTGCGCGAGACAATTGAGTATCAATCAGGCAACAGAATAAACCTAGATTTAAATTCTAAAATTAATGATAAAAATACATTGAGAATTAATACTTTGGTTTGGTTTGATGGCAAAGAAAATTCACCACAAATTCAAGAGTATTTTTTACCGACCGATATCAAAAACGAAAATTTTTATAAAAAAATTAACTGGGATAGAAAAGAAAATAATGATGGATGGGAGTTTGGAGGTGACTGGGAACATCAAATTAATAAAAATAATTCATTTAAATTAAGAGTTGTTCTAACAGAGGAAAATGAGGATCAAATTGATATTTCTTTCTTAGATGACACTATAAATTCTTATAAGAATAGCTCTGAAACAAATAATAGAAAAGAAAATGAGAGAATAATTAGATTAAGTTTTAACAAACTTATTGGCAAAAGCAGCTCTCTCGAATACGGAGTTGAAAGCGCTTACAATAAACTAGATAGAACTTTTAATCTTATATACTTAGATAGTGATGGGAAACAAACTAGTGCAGGTTTAATTAATACATCTGGAGAAGTAGAAGAAGACAGATATGAAGGGTTTTTATCCTATAACCTACCCTTATCAAATAAAATTAGAGCGGAATTAGCTTTAAATTATGAATGGTCAGAAATCAGTCAATCTGGTGATGTAAATTTATCAAGAGAATTTCAATACTGGAAACCAAGAATAGATCTTAAATGGGATTATAAAGAAAATAGGCAGTTAAGATTAAACATTGAAAGAAATGTTGGTCAAATTAACTTTGATGATTTCATTTCCAGTTTCGATCAATTTGAAGAAACTATTAGAGCGGGGAATCCTGACTTAAAACCTGAAACATCATGGGAATTAAAATTAGAACATGAGTGGCGATTACCTAATGATGGAGGAGTTATAACTTTAAAAGGTTTGGCGAGTGAAATAGATGGTCCAGTAGATAGATTACCAATAGATGGTTATGCTGGTATAGGAAATTTAGGATCAGGGGAAAGAACTCAGGCAAGGATTGATGGGAGTATCAGAATAAATGAACTTCTTAAAGGGGGTGTCTTTAGGTTTATGGGTTATCTTCAAAGCACTGAAGTTAATGATCCTGTTACAAATATTAAAAGGGATTTTTCATGGTATAAAAGATGGGAAACTATGATTGGTATAAGGCAAGATGTTCCTGGAGGTAAATATAACTGGGGCATTATGTACAGATCCCAATCACAATTCAATATTTATGACCCTTATTTATGGGGAAGATTTGCACAAGACCCAACTGTAGGTTTTGTTTTTACTGCTAAGATTAACCCACAATTAAATTTAAACCTTATGGCAAAAAATATTATAGGTACGAATTTTGGCTTTGGAAGAAAATTAATTTATAATGGTTTCAAGTCTAATAATGATCTTCTTATTCAAGAAAATTTTGATATAAATGAACATAGTTTTTTTAAGATAGAGCTTGAAGGAACTTTTTAGTTTATACGGCATGACCCGAATGGTCCATATCGTCATCATAATTAACTTCTTTATTTAATCTTTTATCTAGCGTAAGCGCTTACAAGTAGACCGGCTGCAGCCCCTTGCTCATCTTTGCCAACCGCTAAAGATACACCAGTAAAAAGCCCAGGACCCATTAATGCGCCTCCTATGCCATAGATAGCTAGAGCAATACTCATAAAATAAAGATTACCTGAAAAAATAAAGGCCAAAAGGGCAAAAATAGAAAAAATACTTCCTATTCGTAAAAGTGAACCCGGAGTTGGTGATATTCTTCTTATAATAAAAAATTGTACTATAAAAGTAGCAACTCCCATTAATATAAGTACCCTACCAGTATAAAAAGTTGCTTCAATTACTGTATAATTAAATTTATCCTGCAGATACATAGCAAGTAATTGCATGATTATTGCTTGGGTTTGACTTATAAAAAACCCCATCGCGATAAAAGTTAAAATTCTTGGATCATATGCAGTTAGTCTTACCTCATGCACTTTAGCAGGAGTTAAGGGTTTGGTTTTCTCGGGAAGAAATATCCAAATTAAAATCGCAATTAAACCAGTAATCGAACCGAAAAGAAAATAGGGAACCAGTGGTCCAAGGAGAATTGCTTGAGAAGCTAAAGCTGGTCCGATAATTCCACTTACAGCAAAAGCAGATCCCATTAATGCCATGATACCTGATCTTTCTTTTTCAGTAGTTCTATCCGCAACATATGCCATAGAAGCTGAATGAGAACCAGAGCCTAAAAAACCAAAAAAACCTCTCGTAATAATCAACAGTATAAAAAGAGAACTTAAACCGAAAAGACCATCATTATATAACTTAAATTCCATACCCATCAAAATTGTTGTAATGGAATAAATAAAAAGGCCTAAAAGTATTATTGATTTCCTTCCTACATAATCACTTTTTCTTCCCCAGTATGGACTCATAAACATCCACCCTAAAGCTGATAACGAAAAAATTAATCCTATTTCAGTAGTGCTTAACCCTAACCCTCTAGCATATGGTGGTAAAACGGCTATGAATAAAGTTTGGCCTGTGCCTATAGCAAACATACCAAGGAACAGAACTCTAAAGCCAAGTTTTCTCTCCTTAGGGGTCGTACTAATTGAAGTGGACATTTATTTGTGTTTATATGCAGTTGCTTTAAAGATCAACAAACTAATTATCCAGCATGACTTCCCATTGATCCATCAGCAAGTCTGCCACCATCGACATTTATATCCGCACCAGTAATATAATCACTGGTGCAAAGAAATAATACTGCATCTGCCATATGCTCGGGTAAACCAACCATTCTTATTGGGGTTTCTTGAATAAAGAAATTCTTCAAGTTCTCATCTCCGCCTTCTCCGCCACCGACCATAGATGTCCATATTACGCCAGGATGAAGTGCATTCACTCTTATTTTTCTTTTAGCAGCCTCTAAGGCAACTGATTTTGTCATAGAAGTTACAGCGCCTTTTGATGCGCAATAACCAGCTCCCTCTGGTAATCCCATCTGTCCCATCAAAGAGGAAACATTTACTATTGCTCCACCATCGTTCATTTTATCTAAACAAAGCTTCATACCTAACCAAGTACCATCAATATTTACGGAACATATTTGCTTAAAATCATCTAATGAAGTCTCAGAAATAGGTTTAATCCAAAACTGCCCTGCATTATTTACCAAATAATCAATTGATCCGTAAGAATTTATAGTCTCTTGAATTACTTTATTCCAATTTTTTTCACTTGAAACATCATGCTTAATATAAATGCATTCCCCGCCTTGGCTTTTAACTAACTCTACTGTCTTTTTGCCTTCTTCCTCATTTCTACCAGTTACGGTAAGAAGAGCGCCTTCAGCACTTAATTTTAAAGCTGTTTCTCGACCTATACCAACTGATGTTGCTCCAGTAATAATTGCCACTTTATCCTTTATTCTATCCATTGAAGTCTTTACTGAGCAACCAGCCCTCCATCAATAGTAATTTCAGCACCTGTCATAAAGACTGACTCATCTGAAACTAAAAACCTAATAGCTTCAGCTACCTCGTCGGAGGATCCTTTTCTTTGAAAAGGGATCATGGCAATACTATTCTTTTCATATTCAAGAGAGTCTGAAGAGTCAGGATAATTTTTCTTAAATTCTTCATCGGTGTATGTATCTACCAACCCAGGGTGAATAGAATTAACTCTAATTTTCTCTGGTCCAAGTTCGCATGCGCCTGCCTTGGCTAATAATTTAACACCACCATGAGCAGCGCTTAGTGCCGACATATTTACAGCCCCTATTTTTGCTAAAACAGAGGACATCATAACGATGGAACCACCTTTACCATGCTTCCGAATAGCTTCTGTTCCATATTTTAACCCTAAAAAACAACCGTCTAGGCTAGTATTAATAAGAGACTTAAAGCTTTCGTGACTACAATCTAAAATAGATTGATAGTTATAGCTACCCGCGTTATTTACAACAGAATCTACTTGGTTAAAAACTTCAAGCGTTTCACTTATAACATTTCTCCAACTTTCTTCATTAGTAACATCATGAGAAATAAATTTTGCTGATCCATTTTTTGACAATATGTCATTTTCAACTGAACTACCCTCTTCAACAGTTCTGCAAGTAATAACTACATTAGCCCCTTCAGATGCTAGCAATCTGCAAGCAGCGGCACCTATACCTCTACCTCCTCCAGTAACAATTATTGTTTTATCTTTAAGACTGTCCATAAATTTTAATTTGAATTTATATTTATATAAGAAATGGGGCGAAATTTTTTATTTCGCCCCTGTATTTATAAGAAATTATTTTACCAAGAATTTCTTAGTTCTAGCATCCAAGTTGCGGGATCACCCCACCCTTGGAACCTAACTGAAGTCAATGAATGTGTTCTGTATTCCTCATCAGTAAGATTTCTACCGATAAGCGCTACAGACCAATCACCTGCATCATAAGTTATAGTTGCATCAAGTAGCTCATAACCTAATTCAACATCAGGGAAAGATGAAACTGTAAGATTCTGATCGTCAACCCCACGATATGTAATATTAGTATTAAGAGATGCACCATTTGCTAACTCATGTTCATACAACACAGTTAAAGCATAACTATATTCAGGAACTCTTCCGAGTTGAGGAGGTGTTCCACTGTTTACAAGATCAATCAAATTACCAGCCTTAGTTGGTACTCCACCTAAACCTAATCTACCTGAGTCAACAACAGCTTCATTAACCTTGGGATCAAGAATACCATAATGCAATCTTAATGTGAGACCATCAACAGGTGGTAACCAAAGTATTGATACCTCTGCTCCACTAATTTCAGTTTCGCCGTAGTTATTGATATAAGTATCTGTTGCTCTATATGCTCCTGATGTTGATAAGATACTAGCAGCTTGGAAACCTTCTGTAGTTGTCTGGAAAATTGCTCCATTAACCTGAAGCGCACCATCCATAAGGACATTTTTAGAACCAATTTCAAATAATTCTGTTATCTCTGGATCAAAATTACCATAATCCGCTCCTTCTGTAGCATGAGCCTGTGGAACAAGAGAAAAACCTTGTGCATTTAAAGCGGCGACTTTAGTTGCCGTTAAAGTTTCTGAGGCAGCTTGTCTCATTGAATAGCCGCCAGATCTAAACCCTCTTGACCACCTAGCATACAATAAGCTGTCTTCACTTACTTGCCAGTCAACAGTAGCTTCGCCCATATAGTCATCCCAAGAATCTGATTTAGTGAATCTTGGAAGCACAACTGGAGAGTCAAACCAAGCTTTAGTGCCATAAGTTCCTGGTCCAACTATTTGGTTATATTGAGTATGGAAAGTTTTTTTCTCATCAATATAACGAATACCACCTGAAACGGAGACTGTGTCGGTAATATCATATCTCAGCAATGCAAATATGGCATATGACTCAGTATCTTGACCTGATGTTTGTACAACACCTCCTGAATGTTGCTGAAGAAAGATTGAGTCTTTCCATAAAAATACTCCAGCA
>LUMP01000169.1_pt1 | contig 22684 bp, 27 predicted proteins | sample 729641 | NCBI WGS metagenome assembly LUMP01 (sample SAMN03860260, study PRJNA289734) | marine metagenome | biome: seawater column; feature: ocean; material: water; isolation source: Red Sea water column Station 12 - depth 47m | place: Saudi Arabia: Red Sea | collected 2011-10-15 | depth 47 m | reverse complement strand
ACTTGACCTAAGCCAATACCTGCACCAAATGCTGCAAGACCAAATGCTAAACCTGCACCCAGAATTTTTAATGATCCATCACTGGATGCACCATCTTCTTGCGCATATGCTACACCAGTTGATCCAATAACTGAGATTACTGCTGCTGCCAAAAGTAACATGACAATAGTTTTCATTGTAATTTGGACTCGATAAGTTCCTTATTTAAATCATGATAAGAATTTGAATTAAATTTTTGATAAGGTTTTCTTTTTGAAATCAGAGAGATCATCTTTGATCGATTTTGAAAAACTTTCTTTATCTTGATCTAAAGTTTTCTTGGAATTTTCAATTAATTTTTTTATTTCTTCTTTAGCCATTATCTCTACTCTCCATCTTAGCCTTCACTTTTTTTAACTTTGCGAATTCCTCTCTTTCTCTTTCTTCAAGAGTAGCAAGGATGAATCTAATTTTATGTTGATATTGAGGAATAATTACATTTTCTAGAGCGTTTAGCAGTTTTTGTGTTTTTTCTAATGCTTTTGCAAGGCTAAAAATAGAATTTTCATATTCTGCTGCTTTACAAATTTTTGGCAATAGTTCTTTGATTTGTTTTGCACCTCTATCTATTGAAGAATTAGTATCAGCAAATCCATATGGCATTGATTTTGTATCCTTTTCAGTCACAGATAGTGCAGGAATTTTTACATCTACAACTCTTCTAACATTAACATCAACTTCCATTACAGGAGGAGTAGATTCTGCAACTGAATCAACTGTGTTAGTACCTAGAGCTAAATATGCTTCATTGACAGATTGGTAAATATCTTGCAAAGGTTCCCAAATTCCACCTCTTGCTTTTGAAGCCTCTTCAATCATTTCTTCAATATTTTTTAACAAAACTTTACGTTTATCATCTAAAATTCCCTGTACCATTACAGCGACTTGACTTGATTTTTTGTATTTGAAAAGTTCAATTTTTGTAGCAGCAACATTTTGTCCAAATGACATTTTTGTTACTCGCCCTGATAATACTGATCTACGAATTTATCTTTAATCTTGGTAATTTCATTTCTTGGGAGTTTAGATACAATCTTCCACAAAATTGCTAGTGTTTCTTCAATTGTTCTGTTCTCATCAGTTGCTTGTGAGAGGAATTCTTTTTCAAAGACATCACCAACATCCATGTATTTCAAATCAATTTCAGTTAATCCTGCTTTACCAACAATTCCGGCTAATGCTCTGACTTCTTGTGCTCTAGAATATGCATCATAAACTTGGTTTGCAATTTCACTATGATCATCTCTAGTACTTCCTTCACCAATTCCGTCTTTCATCAATCTACTAAGACTCATCAAAATATTGATTGGTGGATATACACCTTGTCTGAATAAGTCTCTACCAACTACAATTTGACCTTCTGTAATGTAACCAGTAAGATCTGGAATTGGGTGAGTAATATCATCAGATGGCATTGATAAAATTGGAACTTGTGTAACACTTCCTTTCTTACCATTTAATTTTCCTGCTCTTTCATAAATTGTTGAAAGGTCAGTGTAAAGATAACCAGGATATCCTTTTCTTCCAGGAACTTCTTCTCTTGCTGCACTAATTTCTCTTAATGCTTCAGCATAGTTTGTCATGTCTGTAAGAATAACTAGAACGTGCATTCCTAATTCAAATGCCAAATACTCTGCAACAGTTAATGCTACACGAGGAGTGATAATTCTTTCAATTGCAGGATCATCTGCTGTATTCAAAAATAGAACACTTCTTTTTAGTGCACCAGATTCTTCTAGACTTTTTCTAAAGTATTCTGCTTCACTGTATTGCACACCAATTGCTGCAAATACTACAGCAAAGTCATCATCAGTACCAACTACTGATGCTTGTCTTGCAATTTGTGCTGCAAGTAAGTTGTGTGACATACCAGAACCTGAAAAGATTGGAAGTTTTTGTCCTCTTACAAGAGTAATCAATCCATCAATTACAGATACACCAGTTTGAATGAAATCTTTTGGATATTCACGTTGTTCTGGATTCATTGGTTCACCATTAATGTCAATAAAGTTATCAGCAATTGGATCAGGCAATCCATCTTTTGGTCTTCCTAATCCGTCAAAGACTCTACCCAACACTTCTTTTGATACTGGCATTTCCATAACTTTGCCAACAAATTTTGCATTGGTTCCAGAAATAGATAATCCAGTAGTTCCTTCAAAGACTTGGACGATTGCTTTACCGTTTCCAACTTCAAGAACTTTTCCTAATCTTCTTTCACCGTCTTTAGTTTCAACTTCTACAAGTTCGTCAAATGCTGCATTTTCAACATCGTCTACAACAACTAGAGGTCCTTTAATTTCAGCAATTTTGCTGTATTGAACGCCGCCTTCAGTGGTCAATTTGTAACTTTCACTCCTGAAATATTTTTGAATTGTTCTTTCATATCATTTTCTAATTGATCTAGTTTTGGCATCTCATCATCTTTGATATCCATTCTTGCTTTTAGTATTGATGTAACAACAGGTAAGTCACGAATTGAAGCAAGTGGTGTTCCTTCCTTAAGTGATTGTTGTCCTTGTTTGTAGAAATCAACAACTAATTTCAATAATTTGAATTGTTTCTCTGGACTACAGTATGTGTCAACATCGTCAAATGAGTTTTGTTGGAGTAGACCAATCTTTACCATTCTTGCAATTTCCAAAATGAGTTTTTCTTCATCTGGTAATGCATCAGGACCTAAGAGTTTTACAATTTCTTTAAGAGTATCTTCTCTTTGTAAGATTCCATAAGCTTCATTTCTAATTCCAAACCATTCGTCACTAATGTTTTCACCCCACCATTTTGCAATATCTCCAAGATAACCAGAATAACTGTTCATCCAGTTAATTGATGGATAGTGTCTAGAGTAAGCAAGTTTTGCATCTAATGCCCAGAAAGTTTTGATAAATCTCATTGTGTGTGTTGTAACTGGTTCTGTAAAGTCACCACCAGATGGTGAAACAGCACCAATCAAAGTTACAGAACCGTCACGGTCTGGACTTCCAGCTGCTCTAACACGGCCTGCTCTTTCATAAAATTCTGCTAATCTTGATGCAAGATAAGATGGATATCCTTCTTCTGCTGGCATTTCTTCTAATCTACCACTCATTTCTCTTAATGCTTCAGCCCATCTACTTGTAGAATCTGCTACAAGAACGACGTCTTTACCCATGTCTCTATAATATTCTGCAATTGTAACTCCAGTGTAGATACTTGCTTCTCTTGCTGCTACTGGCATGTTACTAGTATTTGCAACAAGTACAGTTCTATCCATGAGAGGTTTTCCACTACGTGGATCTTTTAGGTGTGGGAATTCAACTAATACTTCAGTCATTTCATTTCCTCTTTCACCACAACCAATGTAAACAACAACTTGTGAATTTGCCCATTTTGCAATTTGGTGTAATGTAACGGTTTTTCCAGTTCCAAATGCTCCAGGAATTGAACCAGTTCCTCCTTTAGCAATTGGGAAGAATGTATCAATTACACGTTGTCCAGTTAGTAATGGAACTGTTGCATCATATCTGGTGTTATATGGACGTGGTTTTCGTACCGGCCATTTATGATACATTTTGATTGGAACGTTTTCACCATCTTTTTCAACAGTTGCTAATTCAGTTTCTAAATTATAATCTCCTTCAGATACAAGGTTTGAAATTTTTCCGCCAGGATGATTTGGTGGAACCATAATTGAGTGTTCGATAAGATCAGTTTCTTGAACAGTTCCAATTACATTACCTGGTAAAACTTCATCACCATTATTTGCAGTTGGAACAAAGTGGTATGTCTTCTCCATATCAACTGGAGTAGTGGTAATACCTCTACCAATGAATGATCCAGATGCTTTTGATAATTCTTTTAGTGGTCTTTGAATTCCGTCATAAAGTTGTCCAATAATTCCTGGACCTAATAATACACTTAGTGGGTTTCCGGTTCCAATTACTGGTTCACCTGGTTTTAATCCACTGGTTGATTCATAAACTTGAATAAATGCAACATCACCAGTTAATCTAATTACTTCACCGACTAATTTTGAATCTCCTACTGTGACAGTTTCATACATTTTGGCGTCAGCCATTCCATCAGCTCTTACTGCTGGACCGCTTACCCATACAATTCTGCCTTGTGCTGTCATCTTATTCTTTTACCCCGAATTTTGATGCAATTTCTTTCCTAATTAAAGGCTTTAATCGATCGATCTTTGCATCAATAGTGTTATCGAATTTCATAGCTCCATCTTTGGACTGAATTTTAACACCGCCAATGCATTCAATTGTTTCAGATGATAGTTCAGAACCAGCAAAATTTGCTAATGTTGATTGAACTACATCACGATCTTTAGAGTTTGTAAATACTATAACTTCAGATGTTCCTAAAACTTGAGTGGATTCATCTAATAATGACTTAATGAGATTTGCATAATCGCCACTGCGATCAGAATTGGAAATTTCATCTACTGCTTTTGTAAAAACTCGAGAAACAGCATCTTCTACTGCTAAAAGTTGTTTGTTTCTTGCTTCAATATCAGAACTTCCTACAATTTGTTTTTCTAGTTTATCTGCCTCTTTTCGTCCATCTGCAACAATTTTGTCATATTCTTCTTCTAATTTAGTCACAGAATTGTCAAGAGTTTGATGGGAATCGCTAAGTGCGCCATCTAAATTGGACAATACGTCTTGTTCAGTTTGATCGAGTATCTTATCAATCGTTTTTTCAAGAGAAGAATTTGCCAATATCACGCGTTTTACCATAATAGATTTTAATGTTTGGAAAAGAAAATTCTGTTGAGAAAGATATTAAAAACTAAGAAATTTTCACAGGATTAACTTGGCTATAGCTGATCTGAAACTTGGAAGCATAATTTTACCAAGATCTGAGTCGCCAAAAGCCATTTCTAGATTGACTGAGTTTGAATGGTTTCATAAAATTGATACAGATAACGATACAGTAACTCCAGAAATTGATGATTTGTTATTAGACGCCCAAAAGACCTACCAATCCATTGATGATGTTGTCAAAGGTCTAGGAGTACCTCCAATGGTAGGAATTATGGAGATTATGTTCAAAGGAACTATGATCAAAAAGAAGGACTACGAAGTTGGCGAAATTGAAGATATGGTCAAAGACTTGATTCAAAGAACACCATCAATAATTGATGAACCTGCTAAACTTTTAGAAGACCAAGCTGATACAAAACGCTCACTTGAAGAATATACATCACTTAAAGAAACATTAGAAGTTGCAAAAAAGCTAAACATTGATCTTTCAGGATTTGGATTAATGAAATATTTTTACACAAATCTCTTTGTTATTGATTCAAAAGACTATGAGGAAATCAGTAGAGCATTAGATGGAATTACATATTACAAATATGATTTAGCACTTAAAGAAAAATCTGCAATTTTAGTAATTGCTAGTGTGGAGGATTCTGATAAAGCACTAAAAGTGCTCAGAGGTTTCAATGCAAATCCATTTTCCATTCCTGAAGGAATTCCTCAAATTCCAGCTGAGGCATATGCAATGGCTGAGGCTAAAATTAAAGAATTAACTTCAAAGCAATCAACAATTACAAAACAAATTGCAAAAATTACAAAGAAAATTAGACGTGATATTTTAGCAATTCATGAAGAAGCTCAAGTTGCAAAAGACGTTCTTGAAACACTAAGAAAACCAGGTGGAACCAAGAACTTTGCAGTTATTCAAGGATTCATTCCATCAAAGATGGAAGAGAAATTTAAGAATGCAACTAAAGAATGGATGTCAGTTTCTGAAGACATTACAGATCCTAAATTAAAAGAACAAGTTCCAACTTTATTTGATAACAAAAAATTTGTTAGAACATTTGAAGTAATTACAGAAAGTCAGGGAATTCCAAGAAAAGGAGAAGCTGACCCAACACCTATGATTGCTTTGATGTGGCCAATTTTCTACGGATTGATGTTTGCAGACGTTGGTCACGGATTATTGTTAATGGGAATGGGATTATTATTCAAATTCAAAGGACAAGGAAATCTTTCAAGATGGGGAATGCTAATTGCAATTTCCGGAGCATCTGCAGCTATAGCGGGTGTTGGAGCTGGTGAAGCGTTTGGATTCCACCTTGAGTACTTGGGACCGTTAGGAGGAATGTTAGAGAAAGGAGGAATTTTACATTCAGTAAGCTGGCTTGTAGGAATTATCAGTGTTGCAGAATTAACATTTGAACAAGTAATCAACATCCTCAAAGTATCATTATTCATTGGAATTGTTCATTTAGTTTGGGCAATGATTCTACATGTTAAGAAATTAGCTCAAGAGGGCAAAAAATTTGTAATGTTCATGGAAGCAATTCCAAGCATCACACTATACGGCGGAATTGTCGTTATCATGATGTGTGCAATTGGTGCAAACTATGATGTCATGAACATGTATTCTAAAGTGCATGCAGAAGCAGTTCCTTGGGTAACAGTATTCTTAGGTGATTGGGCACAAGTTTGGATTGTTACAAGAATTGCAGTAATTATTGTAATTGCATCAATGGTTATGATGATGATTGGAGGAATTATGCATGCAAAGAAGCATCCAGAAGATGGAGGTTCGGCAGCAAATGTTGTGATGGAAGTATTCTTAGGTAAAACAGTAGAAGCGCTAGCTCACACAATCAGTTATGCCAGACTTGGAATTATGCTGCTGGTGCATGCTGCGCTATTAATGACAGTTAACAATGCATTCAAATCACTAGGTGGTGCTGAATCAGGTGCTGCAATGGCAATGATCATTGGAGGTAACTTGGGAATTATGATGATTGAAGGATTAATTGTATACATCCAGTCTCTCAGATTGCACTTGTATGAATTCTTTACAAAATGGTACATGGGTGGTTCACAACCATTTAGACAAATTAGACCAGAACTAATTTACAATCAGTTCATCTGGAAGAAAAAATAAATTTTAAAATTATTTTATTGCTTTTACTAAACTTGAAATTTTTCTACCGATAATTTTTTCTCAATACTTTAATTCATTCTATAGGCAATTTGAGATTATTTCCCCATTCGCCCCAAGATCCCAAATACACTTTGACATTTTGAAATCCAAGTTTTTTTAAAACTAAAAATGAATTGGCAGCTCGATATGCTCCCTGACAATAAGTGACGATTTCAGAGTCCTTTGGAATGTCATACATTTTAGATAATTCATCATCATTTTTGAAGGTGCCATCTTCAGAGATATTTTGATTCCAATCAATATTGATAGAATTAGGTATATGTCCAGTTTGAGCAGCTCTTACTATAGTTCCGTCATATTCACCTGTAGAACGAGCATCAATTATTTTCAAATTATCTAAATTATCTCTAATATGTTCAAATCCAGAAATTATTTCAGGATTGATTTTTCCTAAAAAATTTGATGGTTTGAAATTATTTGCTTTTGTTTCAGTAGGGAGATTTTCTTTTTTCCATTTTGTAATTCCTCCATCTAACATTGAGACATTTTGATGTGAAAAATACATTAACATCCATACACCTCTTGCTGCAAGCATACCAGATACAGAATCATAAAAGATGACTTTTTTTTCTGGTGTAACACCAAGAAATGAAAATAGTTTTCTTGCTTGATCATTGAAATTCTCAATTCCATTTTTTGTTGTATCAATCCAATGAAATGCAAATAAGTCTAAATGAACCGCTCTGGGAATATGAGCTTCAGAATATTCTTTGAATGAACGAGTATCAGCAATTATTACATCGGGATTATCAATTATTGAATTTAATTCAGATGTTGAAATTAACATGTTTTTGATAAAAATTCAATGATAAATAAATTACATTAGTGTCCAAAATAATTTTTATGAAAATTCCTTACACACAGTGTAGGAGAGAATTAAATAAAAAGAAGAAAAAAGGGTTTTTTTCTATTCGTTTACGTATGCTCTTTCGCCATGTTGTGCCAAATCGAGACCAATCTCCTCTTCTTTTGGAGTGACTCTGATTCCGCCTGGCCATACTGCGTCCATTACCTTTAGGATTACAATGGTTACACCAAATGCATATCCAATTGAGATAACTGCTGCTGCAATACTGATTGCTTGGGTCTCCATTCCTTCTGGAGTTCCAGTCCATGCACCAATACCGTCTCCGGTATCCCAGATGTGTGGACTTGCTAATGTACCTGTCAAAATTGCACCTGTAAGACCACCCATTCCGTGTATTCCCCATACATCTAATGCGTCGTCCCATTTGCGTGCGTTCTTGAATGCTACACAAGCATAACAAACTGTACCAGCGGCAATTCCCATAATAATTGCAGCCATTGGACCTACCCAACCTGAAGCTGGAGTGATTGTTACCAATCCTGCTACTGCACCTGATGCTGCACCAACAATACTTGGTTTTCCTGTATGTGCCCATGACATCAAGACCCAAGTAACTGCGGCCATACCAGTTGCGGTATTAGTTACAGTCCATGCGCTGACGGTAATGCCGTCTACCATTGCTTCACTACCTGCGTTAAAGCCGAACCAACCGAACCAGAGGAGACTTGTACCAAGTACTACCATTGGAATGTTGTGTGGCTCCATTGGAACTTTGCCATATCCAAGTCTTCTGCCAAGGACTAAGGCTCCGGCCAATGCTGCAAATCCTGAAGAAATGTGTACTACAGTACCACCTGCAAAGTCTAATGCGTATGATGGCGATAGGTCTGGATCAAAGTCTAATCCACCTCCTCCTATGAAACCGCCTCCCCAGACCCAGTGTGCTATTGGATCATAAACGAAGGTTCCCCATAAGAGTACGAATATCATCAATGCGCTGAATTTGATTCTGTCAATCAAACCACCAATAATTAGAATTGGTGTAATGATGGCAAATGTTCCTTGGAACATTGCAAACATTTGGTGAGGAATAGTTCCAGGCCAGCCTTGACTACAATAGTCGCCATCCTTAAACTCCTGCATCTGGTAAGCATTTGACCATGTATCTGCACAAGGACCCACTTCACCTAATGGTGCATAGTGAGAAACCATGTTAAATCCTGCATAGTCTAGACTTCCCATGTACATGTTTGCGCCTTCATCGGCATTTGGTGCGAATGCTAGTGAGTAACCCCATAGTACCCATTGAACTGACATGAGTCCCATAACAATGAGAGTCATACCGAGAACGTTGACGATGTTCTTTGATCTGGCTAAACCGCCATAAAAGAAACCGACTCCAGGTGACATAAGAAGTACTAATGATGTTGCGGTAAGCATCCATGCTGTATCACCAGTGTCTATAAGACATGGCATCATGGATCCTTCGCCGTCACTATCGTACCAGCATTCGTTAGGGTTACCAGTGTAAATTCCACTAGTTCCCTTAACATATCCGTCCATACCATCATCAACACTTTGTGCATATGCTGTTGACATAGCACCAGTTGCTGTGATTGATACTGCGGCTACAAGTAATAGAGCATACTTGTAGTTTCTAGAATTCATTAGATTTTAACGAAATTGAATCTTATTAAAGCACTGAGGACACTAAAATTAATCAAAAAGTAACTTATTATATTATAAAATATTATGATAGTAACATAGAAAATGAAATTTATGTTAAGGGTGATTAAATGAAAGGAAAGTCAAAAGGGAAGTTAGCAATTTTTGATACATTCAAGACTAAAGATAACGATCTTACTGGAGAAGCAAAAAGACAAAGAGCAATCATTACAATTCTTGGAACTGGGGGTAATCCTGCAGAAAGAACAAGAACTGGCATTTCACAAAAAATTGCAAAAAAACAAAAAATAGCATGGAAGAATATCTACTCTGGAATTTTTAGAGATCTAGATGAAATTTTACTTCCAATGGAGATCGCTGAAGAAGATGGAAGATTACCATTACAAAGGGGTCCAAAAGCTCTTCAAGAGAAAGGAATTCCATATTATCATTTAACAAAAAAAGGAATTCTTGTCGGATTGGCAATTAATGGAATTGAAAACATGGAATTGCAGTTAAAAGAATTTTTTTCAAAATCAGATTCAGAAGATAAGGAATTTGAGAAAATATTGATGAAATTTATGACTAGTAGCCCTAATTTCACTTATTCAATTTTTCAGAAATATGTAAAGGCATTTTGTGAAGATAAAATTAGTGAATTATTACCATTTGATCTAACAAAATTAAAGGATCTATCTGATGAAAATCTTATAATTCAAAAAGAAATTCTTACAGCATTTCTGAAATTTACAAATCCAGAAAAAAAGGAAGCAACTGCATTTTTAGAGAAAATTGGTTAAAAATTCAAGATAATTTAGATCGCCAAACATTAAAATCCGTAATTCATGACGCATCAATATGGGCAAAAACGTCTATGCATCAGTAAAATCATACAGTCAGAGGGGAAAATTACTCAACAGATCCGATTTTCAGACTTTAGCAGAATCAAGAGATCTTGAAGAATTAATGACTAGAATTAAAAATACAATTTATGGTGATGCAGTTTCAGATGTTCAAAAACCATATACATCACAAGGAATAGAATCAGGTCTACGTGGACATTTAGCAGATGTACATTATTCAATCGCAAAAACAGCTGGAGATTCACCAATTCTAGATGCATATTACATGAAATTTATCATATCAAATTTGAAATTAATTTTGAAAGGAAAAGTGTTAGATAAATCACAAGAAGAAATTGAAACTCACATTAATTTGCATGCAGAAGAACTAATCAAACAAAGAGACATCATTATCAAAGCACTTGTTTCAAAGGACCTAGAAGAAACAGTTGCTAGTTTGAATTCAGTTCAATTTGGTGAAGAAATTTCAAAAGCTGCAGCATTATACAATGAACAAAAAAATCTCCAGATTTTTGATACATATTTTGATAAAATTTTGTATCTCCAATTAGGTCGTGCCTTAAAAAATACCAGAGACAGAGATGTCATTAAATTAGTTGGAATGGATGTTGATTTCTATAATCTTCTAAGTGTAATTAGAGGAAAATTGTGGGGTTTAGAAGAAGCACAAATTCAAGATTTGATTGTTGCACAAACAGCAACAATTACAAGAGAATTATTAGGAAGAATGATTTCTGCAGCATCAATTAGAGATGCATTTGCTGAATTAACTAACACAAAATACAAAAATTTGATTTCTCAAAATGAAAATGAATTAGATGCAGTAGCTGAATTTGAGAGATCATTTGAAATGGCACTTTATACCGCATCAACTAGATCATTTTCAAAAATGTTTAGTTTTGCCACAATTGTGGGAATTACAAAATTGACATCATTTGAAGTTAGAAACTTAGCAGCAATTGCATATGCAGTAGAGCAAAAAATTCCTACAGAAATAACAATGTCGAAATTAATCGTACAAGAAGAATAATTTGTAAAATGATTAGATTCCCAAAAAAGAAAAACGATATTTCAACAGAGACCATGATTAATACAATCTGGGTTAGTACATTCATGGCCATGATTTTCTCATTGCCGCCATTAGGAATTTTCTTGGGGATTTACTTTGGAACAGGAAATTTAGTAATTGGAGCAGTTTTAGGATTCGGAGTTCATTTTGTGACATTAGCATTTTCAAGCAAAATCTCAAAATTTTTAACTCAAATAATGAGCTAAAGTATAAGTGTGCATAAAACGAGGTAATTTATCATGATGGGAGATCGAGATTATAGGTCAACTATTAAAACTGCACTTGATTCAATCGGAATAGAACTAGAATTAAACATTGATTCAAAAAATTTTCAAACTATTCATTTACAAGAAGTAGTTCAATGTTTAAGACGTTCATATTATGACAGAATTGACTCTATAGAAATAGAAAGAAGAGGTTTCAATGAACTTCTCTCAGGATTATTAAGAAAATTACAATACGGAAGTGAACCAAAAGAATTTGAAATTGAAGATATCAAACTAAAAGGACAAACAGACATGCTTGTTGACGATATTGTCTTATTATTCAGATCAGCATCTAAAGAATTAGAAAATCCACTTGCAAACGATGTCCTATATCTTAATGCATGTTTATGGATATATGATAAACACGAGGGAATGATTGTTTATATCAGTGGAGATAGAAAAGAGACAACGTTTTCTGTTACACGAAATAAGAAAATGTTTGAAGAAGTGATCCGAAGAGTAAGAGTACTAAACAATCTTCTCAAAGAACAAAAAGCACCAATTTTAGAACCATCAACAGAATGTACTGATTGTCAATATTTTGAAAGATGTTTTATGAAAAAGAAGAACAGTAAACAGATCGACATTGGAGAAATGTTAGGTTTAGGAAAATTCGGCAGCAAAGATTAGCTAAAGAAATTAAAAATATTGCAAAGGAAAATTCCTTTGTTGGATTAATCTAGTGGTTCAGGGTGTCCTTTACCACGAAGAGCGAAACACACTACTGCTAGTGCGATTGCTACACCTGCTGCGGCGCCATAAGCTGCCATACTTGCTTCTGCCATTTGATAAAAAATAACAATACGTCCTTTTATAGCATATATCAATAATTTTTTTCTAAAAACATATTATCATAATTATAAAATTTTATGATACTATCTGAAGAATTCAAAAGGAACAGTATTTTCTTGCCCACTGGTCATAGAACTGAGATTAAAGTAAACTGTTCCATAAACCCACCATTGTGCACTACCTGATTCACCAAGATCATATTCAGACTGTAATGATTTCCATAGTTCACTAGAAGATGAAGTATTCTGTATTGTCATTTTCTTTTTTAGAACAATTGAATTATCACCTAATAGTGTATAATAATTTGAACCAAATTCAACCATTCCTTCAGGTCTACTACCAATTGTTCCACCAGCTAATTGTTCAGAACTAGAAAAGCCAGTTTCAAACAGATTATAATCCATTGTTTGTACAATTACTGCACGTGGATTAGGATTAAAAATTTCAAATGCAATTTCAATAGTTGCTGAACGCTCATTAATTTTTGTAACAGAAATATCTACCAAATCAACTTCAAGTAATTCAATAGTTGGGGCGGCATTAGTATTTTCAGAAGTTGGAGCCACCATTGTTGGTCCTGAAAGAAGAATTCCACCTAAAATTGCACCAAGTGCTAAAACTGCAACAAAAACAAAGATTTTAGGATTCATACTTAATCTAACCTCAAATATATCAAATATTAGATAGTTATTATACCATTCCAGAAGGGGAAAATCATGCAATATTTTCAAGCTGTTCAAAAAGGAAAGGAAAGAGCAAGTAAATCTCAAATGAAAATGTTCAATGTTGCTGGATTTTCCATGTTGACTTTAACAACTAAAAAAATTGATGGGAAATTCTTTCCTGTAGGAGAAGAAGAATTTACAGCAGTAATTGAATCTGAAGATGGACATGTTGCTGTAATTGTAGATAATGATGGATTTACCAAAGCTCAATCAAAAGCAGTAGAAAAAGAAGAAGCCATTTCAATATTTAAAAAACTCATGGATTCAGGAATTGCAGAATATTCAAAAAATGAGATACAGATTTGGTCTCAAACTAGACCCACAATACAAAATCAAAGTTAATTATTTTTTAGAGGGTAAGATAATTTCAGTTCCTACTTTTCCACCTTTAATGGCTTTTTCAATAATTTTTGGCTCTGCTTTTAAAATTCTAGTTTTAATTTTAGAACGTTCTATAATTTTTAGAGCAACAATATCCATTAAATCATATCCTCCTGCTACAGAATCTTCATGAACTAAAATGTTTTTTAGATTTTTTAGTTCAATGCTTTTGAATTTTTTTGCTTTTTTGAATTTATTTGGATCCATATCATAAACACCATCAACATCAGTTGCATTAAGAAATTGTTCTGCTTTTATTTTTTCAGCTATTAATGCTGCTGTACCATTAGTACTCTGACCTGGGTGCAAACCTCCAGCTACAACAATTAATCCATCATTGACTGCATGTTTGACTTCTGGTAAAGTAGTTGGTGGGTGTGAATATGCTTTATTTTTTAGTGCATAAATTAACAACTTTGCATTTAGTCTTGAAATTTCGATTCCTAATTCATCTAATGTTGATTCATCAGCATCAAAATTTCTAGCATGGGAAATGTAATGTCTAGCAATTACTCCACCACCTGCAATCACAACAGGTTGACAAAATTTACTAATTTTAATAAGAAAATCAGCATATTTTTGGATAATTTTGGCATTATCCATTCCAAAAACTTTTCCAGATAGTTTTATCACAATTTTTTTCTTCATTCTAAATTACCTAGTATCGATTTTGCTGCAATTTCAACTTTTTTCCTGTATTTATCATGGGTATAGATTCTTAGTATGTTCATAAAGCCTGAAATGGCTGAAACTACAGGTATTTCAGAAATTGGGAGTTCTTTTGCGGATACTTTGCCATTTTCTGTAGAAATTAATGTTATTGACTTTGATTCATTTTTTGACGGAGCTAATGGAATAGAAGGAGTTACAGAACTATCAACAAATATTTCATTTTCATCAACATGTGATTTTTTAGAGATTTCAAGACGTAATTCGTCTGTTCTAGTTTTTTTCAAATTTTTTTGACTTGTTAGAATTCTCTCAAATACACATTTTAGCAATTTCCTATTTTGATAATCATTAGCTAATTTTCTTGCTTGCTTAAGTTTTGAAGATTGTGATGAAATAATTGATGATAAAACAAATTCATCAGTTAATTCAACATATTCATTTAGATTAAAAGTGGTGAAACCAAATTCATCATCAGATAATCTTAATGCTTGAATTAACATGACTTCTGCAGCTCGAACTGTTTTATGAAAATATACAGCTTTAAACATTTGATATCTTGAGTGCATCATAGATTCAAAAGAATACAATGCTGAACGTTCTAATGCAATTTTTTTCTTATGTACATTAAGTGATTGAGTAATTCGTTTATGATCAACTTTAGCATGTTCTGCTCCAGTAAAATAACCATCTCTAAGTAAATAATCCATCATGTCTGCACTTAATGCACCAGAAACAATTTCATTTAGATATTGAAATTTTGATTCTCCAAATGCAATTTGTGCAATTAATTTTTTATCAAATCCAGTTTTAGATAAAATATCACCAATTTCAGATTTTAAGATGATATTTTTGCCAAAATCTTCATGTGAAATTTTTTTTTCTTGAATTATTTCTTCAAATAAATGAGAAAAAGGTCCGTGACCTATGTCATGTAATAGACTTGCTAGGCGTAAAATCTGAACATCATCAGAATTCAGAAATTCTTTTTCATTTAATGCAAATCCTGCTTCTGTAGCAATATGCATTACACCAAGTGAGTGTTCAAATCGACTATGTTGAGCAGATGGATAAGTCAAATGTGCACCAGAAAGTTGTTTAATTCGTCGAAGTCTTTGAAAAATAGGACTATCTATTATAGGAAGTTCATAATCATATACACGAATAAAATCATGAATTGGATCAATAATATCTAAATTTTTTCTTTGCAGTAGTACGATAAATTTTAGATATTTTTCTTGAAAATTGTTCATTTTTTTCAAACTTGTCTCTTTTCATAATTTTGCCTTTTTCATTTTGAGGAGAGCGTGAAAAAGATTCTTTTTGAGTTACATCGAGTAGTATTACAAGATCAGCTTTTGGCAAACCACTATCAAGACTTTCAAGCCAGTTCTGTTTTAATCCATTTGCTAATCCATAAACTAAGTTAGATTGATAATATCTATTCATTATTAAAACAGAATTTTTTTCTTTTGATTTTATTATTTCATCGAGTTTTTCCCATCGATTTGCTGCTAGAAGACAATGAATTACTTGTGGAGGAAATTTACGTTTTCCATCAAGATATTTTCTAATTTCTTTACCAATTGGAGTTTCATAATCAGGAAAATGAAATAATTTTGTTTTGATTTTTTGTTTTCTAAGAAATTTTTGTAATAAAACTGATTGAGTTAGTTTTCCTGCTTGATCTCCACCTTCAATAACAATTATCATAAGATATCCAATTAGAGGAATTAATTGATTAAAAATCTATCAAGGGAATAGTAGAATGAATATATCAATACATGAATTTACCAAAATTATTAGGCATGAATTTAAGACTTAAAACAAATGAATCAAAAATCAATCTATGACCTGTATACACACTTTCAAAAATAAAGAGAATCATATGGTTTGTTCAAAATGTGGACATATTCGTGAATTTACAAAACCTTCAGTAAAACCCAAAATTTTACTTATTGGATTATTAATCTCTGTAATGATTGTGGGTGGAATTGTTACACTATCATTTTTTTCCTAAAAAGTGATTTTAATAAAATGTCAGTCAAGGTTTATATCTAAAAATTTACCACTTATGACAAAATGGGATTAATGAAAGAAATGATGAAAGAAATTGGAAATAAATCTAGGGAATTTTACGAATTTGTTTTACCACCAATAGACATGCATCTAACAGATGAAAATCTAAAAGTACTAATCGATATTCCAGGATTTGTGAAAGAAGATATCAAATTAACTTTATGCGGCAATATCCTTTCGATAAAAGCTAAAAAAATCATGAATGAAGAAGATTCAAAAACATTAATTTCAAATCAGCGACCAAATATGATTAATAAAAAGATTAGATTACCAATTGAAATTAAAGAAGGCGAAGAAAAAATTGAATCAGCAAAATATGAAAATGGGGTTTTGGTCCTAATAGTTCCAGTTACCAAAAAATCAAAAAATATTACAATAGAATAATCTAATATTTTCTTAATAGTGCAGATATTGCCATTACAATACCAGAACTAATCATTCCTAATGTTCCTAGATATTCATTTGATTGAAATAATAATACTGATCCAATGAAAATAGCAGAAGAAAAAATACTACCACTAATCAATACAACAGGTTTACGTTTTTTCATATACACTTCTACTTCATTCATTAATTTTTCCATGTCTGAACCTACTCTCAAAGTAGAATTAATGGATTTAAGAAAACTATCAAACGAAAGTTTTACTTCTTCAATATATGCACCAGTGATTAAATTTTCTTGTTGTAAAATATTTTTTAAAACTTTTAAAAATTTAAAATCAACATCATGTGTTTTGTAAATTCCTTCTATTATTGATGCCATTCTCAAATATAACGCCAAATTTTTTGGTAAAATAAATGGAAAATTACTCATAGTTTTATTTGCTAATTCCATTAAGTTTTCTACTTCCATTTCATCAGGTTTATCACCATGCATAGAACGAATTGATAATTCTATTCCTTTTTCAATTATAGATCTATTATAGCCAGGAGTGAGCATTTTAAGATCATCCATTGCTGAAACAACTCTAGAAGGATTTTTTTCTACTAATGCGAGATATAATCGAATTAGGTTAATTCTTGTTTTGTTATTTATTCTTCCAACCATTCCATAGTCATATAGAATTAATTTTCCTTCATCAGTGACTGAAATATTTCCTGGGTGAGGATCTGCATGAAAAATAGAATGTTTCAAAAGCATTGTAAAGAAAATTTGGTGAACATCAATGACTAATTGTTGCCTATCAATATTTTTTTTATTTAGGGCATCTACATTTGTTACCTTAATTCCAGGCAAATATTCCATAGTAAGTACATTTTTTGAAGAAAAATCATCGTAAACTGAGGGGACAATTACCTTAGAATTACTTGCCATATCATTTTTGATTTCTTTGAGATTTTTGGATTCATTAGTATAATCTAATTCTTCATGAATAGTTTCAATGAATTGCGAAAGCATGGTTTTTGCAGAATATCTTAAATTAGAATCAACAAATCTCAAAGCCAAAGGCAGAATTTTTTTTAGAATTTTAAGATCTTTTTCAACAACTTTTTCAATTCCAGGTCTTTTTACTTTAATTACTATTTGTTGGCCAGAAATTGAACCCCTATAGACTTGACCTAATGATGCACCAGAAATAGATGTGGTATCAATATTATCAAATTTTTCACTTATCAATCCAATGTCTTTTTCAATAATTGGTTTGATTTGTTCAAACGGAGCAGCAGGAACACTATCTTGTAATTTTGATAATTCTTGTAAATATGGTTGTGGTAAAATATCAGCTCTAGATGATAGCCACTGACCTAATTTTATGTAAACTGGTCCTAATGAAAGAAAAGTTTGAAGAACTTTAGATGCATTTTTTTTAAATTGATCTAAATCAATTTCATCTTTATTTTGATTAATCCATTTTTTTCGATCTTTACGTAATGCCAAAATAGAGGGTAAAAGTTTTATCAAAATTTTTACTGTTCTAATTGTATACAAAAAAATCACTCCAAATGTTTTTTAATTTTTTTAGTTGCAGTATAAGCTAAATATCCTGACATTAAAGAAGATGTCAATACATTTGCTATAGAAATTTTTTTTGAATTTTTATTAGAAATTTTTTTTGCGGTGGTTAATCCAGTAAATATTCCACATGCAATTCCAATTAATACCTCTGGTGCATCATAAACTAAATGACCAATTGGATTTACTCTTGGATCGACTTTATCAGTATGAACTAAAAATTTATCATCGTATTCTCTAATATGCAAATTACCATAACGATATTGTTTTAGAGCTCCATTTTTTTGGCCAAGAATTGTTTCTTCAGCTTCTTCAAACATAAATTCACGTAATTCTTTTGGAACTTCAATTTCATCCCCAGGCATATTAGCAATACACAATAATTGCTTATAATCCTAGATCAAAAAATTATTGTGCCTAATTTGGCATGATTGATTCTAAATAATTTAATTTTTTAAATTATCTTTAGTAAATAAAATAAAACTAGCTCCAAATGAAATTAACATGATAATTCCTGACACATATGCATAGTTAAATCCATCACCAGGATGATTTTCTTCATGATAATGATTTATCAAAAATGTTAATATCAAAAAAGCCACTCCAATGAAAGTTAATTTTCTATGGTTTAACAATAATTATCAAATAATTAATTACTATATGAATTTAGAAAATTCAACATTACGGATTCTTTTCCATTTGAGACAATTTTACAATAATTTGTTCTAATTCTGATTTATTTTCATTAATTACTCGTTTTAAAACTTCAATTTCATTATTTATCTGATTAATATTTACATCATCAGAATTTTTTATTTCGTTTTCTAATTCATTTAAGATATTTTCATTGTATTGATTTATTTTTTCAAGTTCATTTTTGTATTTTAGTAGATTATCATATTGATTAGAAACTTCAGGAATTTCTGTAAATTTAGAATTTGAAATAAAACCAGTTGCAATTATTAGACTACCTACCGATAATACTGCAATTAAAACAATTATTGTTAATCTAAGTTTCATTTTCTTATCATGTTTTTTTTCAGATTTAAAATTAATGATTTTAATTCAATTATTTTTGGTTTTTACGCCTACGAATCATCAATACTGCAATAGCAATCACTACAATTATTGGAATAGCAATGTATTGAGGATTAAACTCTGTTTCTTCTTCAATAGAAATTTCATTTACGGTGATTGTAGTTTCGTATGGTAAGAAAATTTCATCTCTTACACTATCCTTGTATCTTACAGTAATTGTTACATCATGTTCACCATATTGTGGTTCACCTTCAAATTCTATTGGAATGTTAAATGGTACTGGAGCATCAGTTTCAATTTCATCTATAAATTGAGTATTTGATTTAATGTTTGAATTGCCATTTGCTTCAAGAGTAACAAATCCAAATAATGCATCTTCATTACCTTCATTGATTATTTCACCAATAACCATTTGAGTACCAGATAATTCAATGACTTTTACATTAAAAATAGTAAGATCAATCAAACCTCTAATGTAAAAATCAAGTATTTTTGGGATTGTTTCTTTGTCACCATGTGTGTTAAAATATGAAATAGATAACGGAATTCGTAAAGTTTCACCTTTCAATGATTCTGGAACATATACATCTGCAACAAATGATTCAAACGATTTAGCTTCAATATTACCTAGATCCCAACTGGATTCTAAAATTAAAACATTTTCAACATTAGTAATTGATGCAGTATTTGATGATAGAGATGTTTGAGCATTATCTATAATTACATCTACAGCAGAAATTGGTGCAGTTCCATCATTTACAATATCAATTACAATGTTATTTGATTTCAATGAGGTAAGAAATGTTTCAGATGCCCTAACGTTAATGGTACTGTCTCCAGTTACTTTAAAATCAAAAGTAGAAAATGATGATCTGACACCAGATTCTCTTAATCTTGAATAATCTACTTTAACAGTTCCAGAATATTGTTTTATCTCAACATTGTCATCAATATTTACATAAAATGTTAAATGGAAATTTTTTCCTGCTAATGAATTTGCACTAGTGTTTGCATCAATAGTTGCTCCTGGTCCATCTGAGGCTGAAAATCCAAATGGTAATGAGAGTTGTCCTTCAATTCCAGTAATATCTTGGGTTCCCACGTTTGCAAATTCAATTGTAAATGGAACATTGTCATCTCCACTTTCAACTTCTATTTTATTATCAAGTGTACCAAAATATGCATCTAATAATTTTACATCACCAAAATCTCTCTCAAATGCAGAATCACCAAAATTTCCTGATTGTATAGGTCCATCTTTCCAATCAGCAAATGAAGATGAAACTAACAATGGGAAAAATCCAATTAAAAATAAGATTGCAAATAATTTCATATTCATTATGCTATTAACTCCATTGTTGAAGAAGGTTGTTCACCCTCAAATGCCTTTCCATCTTTAATTGTGATAATTTTATCAACATTACCAAAATGTTGTCTATCGTGAGTTACAATTACAAAAGTTTGGTTTAATTTTTTGGCCATAGATTTCATCAAATCTACAATGATTTGTGATGTTACAGAATCAAGATTTCCTGTAGGTTCATCAGCTAAAACTATTGAAGGTCTATTGATTAAACCTCTTGCAATTGCTACTCTTTGAGCTTGTCCACCAGAAATTTTATTGGCACGTTTTTTAATTTGATCTTCTAAACCAACTGCTTTAAGTAAATCTCGAGCTTCTTTTTCTGAAGCTGTGTTAGTTCCAGCAATTTGTCTTGGCAACAAAATATTTTCTAATACTGAAAGATCTGATAAAAGATTAGAAAATTGAAAAATAAATCCTAATTTTTTATTTCTAAATGAAGATATTTGGTCATCATTAAGAGTTGTAGTGTTAATTCCATCAATGAATATATTTCCACTAGTAGGTCTATCTAACAATCCAATCATATTGAGTAATGTAGATTTACCTGAACCTGACCCACCTACAATTAGAACAACTTGACCTTGTTCAATTGAAAAAGATACATCATCAAGAGCTTTTACTTCAGTATCACCATCTCCAAAAATTTTGGTTAAATGATTAACTTCTAAAACTCTAGACATTTCTCATTGCCTCCACAGGTTGTAATTTTGTAGCTCTGTAAGATGGGTATAACGACGCAATTATAGCCAAAATAAATGAGGCTAAGGCTGTTTGAATAATTTTTTCCCAATTATAGCTAACCTCAAGTGGCAAACTGTTATTGAACGACATTTTGGTTTCTTTTGCGTAGAAAGTATATCCTAATCCAGCTGCAGTTCCTACTCCTGCACCAATTGCTCCAATTAACATTCCCTGGAAAATAAAAATTATCAAAATATCTTTTCTTTTAGCACCAATTGCTCTCATTACACCAATTTCTTTAGTTTTTCCGTTAACTAACATCATTTGAATTGTAACAATTGCAAATGCGGATGACATCATTCCGAAATATCCAATCATGTTAATCATAGCTATACCAGATCTAAAACCAGCAAGTTGTTCTTCTGCAGATTCCTCTATAGTCTCTGCAAGAAAATCATCATTTGGAAATGATAACAAAAAGAATTCTTTTACTTCAAATGCTTTAGATGGATCATGTAATTTTACCATAATGGAACCAGTTTGATCTTCTCTATTTGTCATATCACGTAAAGTATCAATATGAACAACTGCACTATAATCAAATCCTTGACCTCCTGGAGATTTTGCAATACCAGATACAGTAAATCTTTTTGTTTGTTCTTCACCCCATCTATCAATAATTGTGACTTTAACATTATCTCCAACAATAGCTCCTCCAAGATCTTCTGAAACACTATTTCCTAAAACAATGGAATTTCTTGAAAAAACATAAGTTCCTTCTGCAACGGTTTCATGAACAGTTGATGCTCTAATATCATTAAATGGATCTACACCAACTACAGGAATTCTTGTTTTTTCAATTAATTGACCATTTTTTGTTATTTCCATTTCAGCAGTGGCCGAAAGCCGCGGTGTCGCCGCTTCAACATATGAAATTCTTTCAAACCAACTAACTATTGATGAATCAGATTTTTCGATATAATCATCTTCATTGGTAACAAGAATATCGCCATTACGATATTCACTGATATCCCTAACTATAGCATCAAAAAGTCCCTGAAAAATTACAAAATTTACATGAATTACTAAAATTCCAATTGTAACAGCTAAAACTGCACCAATCAAACTACCTTTTTTGTTAAATAGCATTCTTTTTGCTAATTTCATTCGGTAATCCATAAACTAAATCAAAAAGTCTAATATTTAACATATTTTATTCCTAGTGCTAAATTACAGACAATTTTATATGATATTAGTTATTTCTATGTTTTATGGAGGCATAAAAAGTGACAAAATGGACAATTTTGACATACAAATTCT
>LUMP01000076.1_pt1 | contig 23069 bp, 25 predicted proteins | sample 729641 | NCBI WGS metagenome assembly LUMP01 (sample SAMN03860260, study PRJNA289734) | marine metagenome | biome: seawater column; feature: ocean; material: water; isolation source: Red Sea water column Station 12 - depth 47m | place: Saudi Arabia: Red Sea | collected 2011-10-15 | depth 47 m | reverse complement strand
ACTAATTAGAGTTCCAGGTGAAAATGGTAATTTCTCTGCACAAGAGTGGTCTTTTGCAGTAAAAAATCAAGCTGCATTTGGTAAAGCTTTTGTTGAGCTATCAAAAGATTTTAAAAATGATGGTATGTACTATTCGCTAGGTCAATATACTTCTGGTGGAGGTCTTTCTACTCATTATATATATTCTACTCATAAGGATTACGCTCAGGAAATGACATCAGGTCCAAAAAACCCTAAAGAAGCTGCAGCTTTTCAAAAGTTTTTTGATGCAATTGAAAATATTTCAACATTTAGAGGTTCAGAAACTTCTGTTCAATTAGCAAGCTGGCCATCTAACTAAATAGATTTTATATTAAACTATTTAAATTAACCCTCCTTTAATGGAGGGTTTTTTTTTAAATTGTATTTAAATATTTATAAATGGATAAGAAATATGTCTTGTCAATTGACGCAGGAACAACAAGCTCAAGAGCAATACTTTTTAATAAAAATGCTGAGGTAATTGAAATTGCCCAGTATGAGTTCAATCAATTTTTTCCAAAAGAAGGATGGGTAGAACATGATGCTATTGAAATATGGAATACACAACTAAAGGCTATAAAAGATGTAATTAGTAAATCAAAAATTGATCCTAACGAAATAGATTCAATTGGTATTACAAATCAAAGAGAAACAACAATAATTTGGGATAAGCAGACTGGTAAACCAGTTTATAATGCAATTGTTTGGCAGGATAGAAGAACCGCAAATTTTTGTGATGAACTAATTGAAAAAAATAAAACCTCTTTGATTCAACAAAAAACAGGTCTTGTTATAGATGCCTATTTTTCAGGAACAAAAATTAAATGGATACTTGATAATAATCAAGATTTAAGAGAGAAAGCAAATGATAACAAATTGTTATTTGGTACTGTAGACACATGGTTAATTTGGAATCTGACAAATGGAAAGTCTCATATTACTGATCCTTCAAATGCTAGTAGAACATTGCTATACAATATAAAAGATGATAATTGGGACAAAGAATTACTAGAATTATTTGATGTTCCTTTAAATATTCTACCAAAGGTTGTCGATTCATCCTCAGTATCTACTAATATTGATGAAGAAATTCTAGGTGTAGAGATTCCAATTTCAGGAATTGCAGGTGATCAACAAGCAGCATTATTTGGTCAATTATGCATCAATGAAGGTGATATCAAAAACACTTATGGTACAGGTTGTTTTTGTATGATGAACACAGGAGAAAATTTTGTAATGTCGAAAAACAAAATGCTTTCAACAATTGCATGGAGAATTAATGGAGAAATTACTTATGCACTTGAGGGTAGTGTTTTTGTTGCTGGAGCCTTGATTCAATGGCTACGAGATCAACTTGGAATTATAAAATCATCACCTGAGGTTGAAGAATTGGCTAAAACAGTAAATGACAATGGAGGTTTAACATTTGTTCCAGCATTATCTGGCCTTGCTGCTCCATATTGGGATCCATACGTTCAAGGAACAATTTTTGGAATAACAAGAGGTACTGAAAATGGCCATATAGCTAGAGCAGCTCTTGAATCAATTGCTCTTAGAACAAGAGACATAGTTGTTGAAATGGAAAAAGATGCTGGAATAAAATTTAAAGATTTAAAAGTTGATGGTGGTGCAAGCAATAATAACTTATTAATGCAAATCCAAGCAAATCTTTTAAACACAAATGTTGTAAGACCAAAAACAACTGAGACTACTGCTTTAGGTGTTGCTTTTCTTGCAGGATTGGCGACAGGTTTTTGGAAAGATATATCAGATTTAAAAAAACTTTGGATAGAGGATATGTCTTTTCATCCAGATACAAGTTTTAAATCAAATGATATAATAGAACTTTGGCAAAATAGAATTAATAGACTATTAAAAGTTAATGAATAGATCTGATTCTTTAGATAAGTTAAATAAAGTTAGTCAATGGGATATAATCATAATTGGAGGAGGAGCCTCTGGTCTAGGAATAGCTGTTGATGCATCAAAAAGGGGATATAGAACTTTACTTTTAGAAAAGTATGATTTTGGAAAAGGTACTTCATCTAGAAGTACAAAGCTTATTCATGGAGGTGTTAGATATCTTCAAAATGGTGATATAACTCTTGTAATTGAATCTTTAAAAGAGAGAGGAATTTTAAAGAGGAATGCACCTCATCTAGTTCGAGACTTAAGTTTTGTAATTCCATCATATGATTGGTGGTCTAGTCCTTTCTATGGAATAGGAATGAAAATTTATGATATGATGGCTGGAAACCTTGGTTTAGGAAAATCAATAATCATTTCAAAAGAAGAAACTCTTAAACTAATTCCCAATGTTAACAAAAAAGGATTAAAGGGTGGTGTAATTTATCATGACGGACAATTTGATGACTCTAGAATGGCAATTACTCTTGCACTAACTGCAGATTCAAAAAAAACTGCTTTATTAAATCATTGCAGTGTTGAAAAACTCATAAAGGATAAAGATGAAATAATAGGTGTAGAATTTCAGGATACATTGAGCTCAGAAAAATATAAAGTCAAAGGTAAAGTTGTTGTAAATGCTACTGGTGTATTTGCTGAAGAGATTATCAGGATGGATCAACCAGACATAGATAAAATGATTCAACCTAGTCAGGGAGTCCACATAGTTTTAGAAAAAAAATTCTTAAAAAGTAAGCATGCAATTTTAATACCTCAAACTTCTGATGGTAGGGTCCTATTTGCAGTTCCATGGAAAAATTATGTTGTTGTTGGAACTACGGATACTCAAGTTAAAACAGCAAGCATAGAACCAAGTCCCTTGAAAGATGAAATTGAATTTATATTAAATAATGCAAGTCAATATATGTCTGTAAAGCCTAAGATCTCTGATATAAAATCTGTATTTGCAGGCTTAAGACCATTAGCAGCAACTTCAAATAAAAAATCTACTAAAGAAGTCTCAAGAAGTCACAAAATCGATATTGCGCCATCAGGGTTAATTAGCGTTCTTGGTGGAAAGTGGACAACTTATAGAAAAATTGCAGAAGATGCAATCAATGCTGCAATTTCAATAAATAAATTAAAAAAGAAGAAATGTAAGACTCAAAAAACTAAACTTTTTGGTTATAAGAAAAGAGTTGAATGGTCAGATCCAATGCATGTATATGGATCCTTAAAAAAAGAAGTTGAGGCACTAGGTGGAAAAACTGATAACATTTCACTTTCAGATAAAATTTATATAACAAATAATATTATAGAGTGGTCAATTATACATGAAATGGCACTTACACTTGAAGATGTTTTAGCAAGGAGAACAAGATGTGTTTTTCTAGACGCAAAAGAGTCTAAAAGAATTGCTCCAAAGGTGGCAGATAAAATGGCTGAGGTTTTAGATAAGGATCAAAAGTGGATTGACGAAGAGTTAAAAAATTTTAATAAATTAATCAAAAATTATATAGTATGATAAGTCCTTACATTGCTGAGTTTGTAGGAACTGCAATTTTACTTCTTTTAGGATCTGGAATTGTAGCAAATGTCAGCCTTTCAAAAACTAAAGGTTTTGATCAAACACCTTTAATTACAATTACTACAGCATGGGGTTTTGCTGTTTTTGTTGCAGCATATATTACAGGACAATTTAGTGGAGCTCATCTTAATCCAGCTGTAACTATTGGTCTTTTAGTTGCTGGTAAATTTTCATCTGAATTAGCTCTTGGATATATTATAGCTCAGATACTTGGTGCAATGCTGGGTAGTTGGCTGACTTATATATTTTATATTGACCATTATAGAGCTACAAAAAATGAAGCTGCTGTAATGGGCTCATTTTGTACCTCTCCAGCAATAAGAAATTATAAGAATAATTTTTTTAGTGAGTTTCTTGCAACATTTATGTTAATATTTGGAATATTATATATAGTTGAACCAAATATAATAGTTGAAGGATTAGATGCTAGTTTTGGTATTGGATCACTTGGTGCGCTTCCCGTTGGTATATTAGTTTGGGTTATAGGTTTAAGTTTGGGAGGTACTACAGGTTATGCGATTAATCCAGCAAGGGATTTAGGACCAAGAATTGTATATCAGTTAATACCCAGAAAAAATAAAATTTCAGATTGGGCTTATAGTTGGGTCCCTGTTTTAGGTCCTTCATTAGGTGCTGTTGCTGCAGGCTTGTTATATGTATATTTTAGTTAGATGGGAGACAATAAAAAGATAGCACTAATAACTGGAGCAACTTCAGGAATTGGGGAATCAACTGCATATGAATTAGCCAATAAATATTCATTGATTCTATGTGGAAGAAATAAAGAAAAACTTGATGAACTAAAGAATAATCTATCATCAACAACAAAAGTCATAACACTCGAATTTGATGTAAGGAACCATCAAGAAGTTTCTAAAAAAATTTCATCACTAGATAGTTCATGGAATAAAATTGAACTCCTTATCAATAATGCCGGTAATGCGCATGGACTTGATTTTATTTATGAAGGAGATATTGAAGATTGGGATATGATGATAGATACTAATGTAAAAGGGTTACTATATGTTACAAAGTATGTGTTAGATTCAATGATTAAAAATAATAGCGGACACATAATTAACATAGGTTCAATTGCTGGAAAGGAAGTATACCCTAAAGGAAATATTTACTGTGCTTCAAAATTTGCTGTAGATGCAATATCTCAGGGCATGCGAATTGACTTAAATAAATATAATATTAAAGTTTCACAGGTAAACCCTGGTCTTGTTGAGACTAACTTCTCAATGGTTAGATTTAAAAATGATAAAAATAGATCTAAATCGGTATATGAAGGATTAAACCCTTTGATCGGAGATGATATTGCTAAGGTCATATCATTTATTGTAAACTGTCCAGATAATGTTAACATAAGTGACTTGACAGTCCTTGCAAAATCTCAGGCATCATCTACAGTATTAAATAGAAAATAGTGCACAGAAATATATTATTACTAATATTTATTACTTTTTTAGGCTCTTGCCTTTCTAATAAGGATGTAATAGTAGTCGGGCACAGAGGTGCTATGGGACATGCTTTAGAAAATACTGTTGAGTCAGTCAAAAAAGCAATTGAGTTAAATGTTGATGGAATCGAAATTGATGTATTCAAATCAAAAACTGGAGAGTTGGTAGTTTACCATGATCCATTTTTAACTCGATTATCAAATTCAAATGCATTTATTGAGGAAATTTCTTTAGACTCAATTAAAAAAGTAAAATTAGTAGGAGGATTATCCATACCAACACTAAATGAGGTAATAGATATAATTCCTGAAAATATATTTTTAAATATTGAGCTCAAAGGAAAAAATACTGCACTTGAGACCAATAAAATTATAATTGAACACATAAGTAAGTTTAGTCTTCCTCCCTCAAAATTTATAATATCAAGCTTTAGATGGGATGAGTTAATAAAGTTTAGAAATGCTAATCAAGATGTGCCAATTGCAATATTAGTAGATTCATTATATAAAATTGATGATGCAATTAAATTAGCTAGAAAAATTAATGCTCTTGCTTTAAACCCAAATAATAAGTTTTTAACAAAGCAAATAGTAAAAAAAATTAAGTCTAATAATATCCAAGTTCATCCATACACAATTAATGATCCTATGAATATAAAGAGGATGAAATCAATGGGAGTTGATGCGATAATTACTGACTATCCAGAAAGAATTAATAAATAATTATGAAAATAACTTTTTTAGGTCATGCTACATTAGAGATAAAAATTAATGAATACTCAATTATTGTTGATCCATTTATCTCAGGAAATCCTATGGCATCAGAAATTAATTTAGATGATTTAAAACCTGACTTTATACTGATCACTCATGCACATCAAGATCATACTTTAGATGTAGAAAAACTTGCTAAGCAAAATGATTCAGTTATAGTTTCTAATTTTGAAATCGTAAATCATTTCCAGAATAAAGGTTTAAAAGGCCACCCAATGAATCATGGTGGAAAATGGGATTTTGATTTTGGCGAAGTAAAGTATGTAAATGCAATTCACACTTCCACTTTTCCTGATGGATCAAATGGAGGGCAACCGGGAGGATTTATAATTTCTGCAAATAATAAGTCATTATATATAGCAGGGGATACTGCACTTACATATGATATGAAACTTATTCCACTTCAATATAAATTAGATCTTGCAATTCTTCCAATTGGTGATAATTTTACAATGGGTTACAAAGACGCAATAATTGCTTCAGACTTTTTAAAATGTAATAAAATTTTAGGATATCATTTTGACACGTTTGGTTTAATTGAAATTGATCAGGCTAAAGCAATTGACGAGTTTAAAAGAGTTAAAAAAGAACTCCTAATTATTAAACCTATGGAACATATAACAATTTAACTATGAAAAAAATATATCTTATTTTATGTATACTGGGTACTATACTACCTTATTATAATCTCTATAAATTTTTAGAGCTTAACAATTGGTCAATGGAAGGTTTTTGGGGATTGCTTTATGAAAATTATGCAGTATCTATGATTTCATATGACTTAAGTATTGCTGCACTTACTTTTTTAATATATATAATTTATACTTATTGGTCTCAGCCAAAAAAAATATTTAGGTATTTATTGCCTTTCTTTGTAGGCTTCTCGTTAGCATTACCATTTTATCTTTATGACACCTATGAGTCTAACTAGATAATTCTTTGGTTTTTATCATTATGCATGCACCTGCATTTATTAGTACTAACGAAATTGTACCTATTAAGAAAAAATCAAGGTTCTGTGATTTTCTAATTATAGCCTCTCCAAATACGCATAAACCAGAGCTAAAAATTAAAATACCTAAAGTTCCAACAATTGTATACTTATTAATCATCTTTTATTACATTTAAATCTAATTTATTCAAATTCAAATTTATGTCAACAGAAAGTTGGTTTTTTATTATTATAGGACTAGTGATTTTTAATTACTTGTTTTCAAATATTTTAGATTATATAAATCATAAAAACTGGAAAGATGATATTCCAAATGAATTGAAAGACTTTTATGAAAAAGAAAAATATAAGAAAGCTAAAGACTACTCTATATCAAAAAATAAAATAGGCTTTCTTTCAAGTACTATAAGTTTCTTGTTAGTATTTTCTCTTTTAGTTTTTAATGGGTATGGTATAATTAACGATTTGGTTAGCAGTTTTGAATCAAGCTATATTAAATCGGGACTATTCTTTTTAACTTTATTCCTGATAAATACCATAATTTCATTACCATTTTCATATTATAACACATTTGTAATTGAAGAAAAATTTGGTTTTAATAAGACTACAAAAACAACTTTTTTTCTGGATATAATTAAGTCTTCTGTTCTTTCCATTTTAATTGGAGGAGCTTTACTTTTTCTTGCACTATACCTATATGATAAAATAAATCAAGGTTTTTGGCTATGGTTGTGGATAGGTCTATCAATATTAATGATATTCATTAATATGTTTTACGCAGATTTGATTGTTCCAATATTCAACAAATTAACACCACTAGAGGATGGAGAGTTAAGAAATAAGATAGAAGATTACTCAAAGAAGGTTGGGTATTTATTAAAAAATATTTATGTTATTGATGGTTCGAAAAGATCAACAAAAGCAAATGCATTTTTTAGTGGTCTAGGTCCCAGAAAAACTATAGCATTGTATGACACTTTGATAGAGAAACATACTGAAAACGAATTGGTAGCCGTTCTTGCCCATGAGGTTGGTCATTTTAAGAAAAAACATATTTTTTCAGGTTTAGTATTCTCAATAATTCAAATTGGAATAATGACTTTTTTCTTTGAACTATGTTTAAGCCTTCCAGAAATTTCTTCAGCATTAGGAGGTTCAGATATTTCTTTCCATCTCGGATTGATAGGATTTAGTATAGTGTTTTCTCCAATCTCAATGTTATCAGGAATTCTAATGAACTATATAAGTAGAAAAAATGAGTTTGAAGCAGATGCCTATGCAAAGCAGACCTTTAATGGAGAAGATTTAGCACTAGCATTAAAGAAACTATCTGTTGATAGCCTTTCTAATATCTATCCTCATCCCTTGTATGTATTCTTTCATTACTCTCATCCTCCACTTATAAAAAGACTTAGAGCATTAAACTAAAACTATGAAAAGACGAAACTTTATTTTTGATATATTTAGTGTTGGTATAGTATCTGCTATGTCAACTAAATTAAGAGCTGTAAACTTAAATTTTACCCCAATGGTAAGATCAATATCAACATGGAAAACAACTGAAGCGAATCAAAAAGCTGGTCAGATGCTAGATAAAGGTGAACATGCATTAGATGCTGCTGTTGCAGGTGTTGCAATCGAAGAAGAAAATCCAAAAAATACAACTGTTGGTTATGGAGGTGCTCCTGATAGAACTGGAAAAGTTACGCTTGATGCATGTGTTATGAATCACCTTGGAGATTGTGGTTCTGTTGTTGCTGTAGAAAATATAGTAAATGTTGCAAGATTAGCTAAAGATGTAATGGAAAAAACACCACACGTAATGTTATCAGGAAAAGGTGCTGAAGAATTTGCAATTTCTCAGGGATATAAAAAAACAGATTTATTAACTGATCAATCTAAAAAAGAATGGGAAGAGTGGTTAAAAGATCAAGATTATAGACCAATTATAAATATTGAGAATCATGATACAATTGGAATGTTATGTATTGATAAAAATAATAACTTATCTGGAGCATGTACAACAAGCGGATTAGCATATAAAATGAAGGGTAGAGTTGGGGATTCCCCTATTATTGGTTCAGGTCTTTTTATTGATAATAAAATTGGAGGAGCAGTTGCGACAGGTTTAGGTGAAGAGGTTGTGAAAACTGTTGGATCTTTTCTAGTCGTTGAGTTAATGAGACAAGGTTTGTCACCTCAAGAGGCATGTGAGAAAGCTGTCAAAAGAATTGTCTCAAACAACTCACAAGAAAATAAATTTCAAGTAGCTTATATAGCTATGAATAAAAAAGGTGAAGTAGGCTCCTATAGCATTGAACCAGGTTTTACATACATGGATTATGTAAATGGAGAAAATAAAGAGATTTTTTCTAAGTCTGAATTATAATTTAAGAGAATATTGACTTCATCTTTTCCATCTCCTCCTCAGCAAGTTTTGGATCAACTAAAATTCTTCCACTATATTCGTCGGTAATTATTTTTTGTCTTGAAGCAATTTCCATCTGAACTTGAGGTGGAATAGTAAAATATGAACCACCAGATGCATTTCTCTCTACAGGAACAATTGCTAATCCATTCTTGACATTTGACCTTATTCTTTTGTAAGCAGATATTAAGTTATCTTCAATCTTCTTCTCAAACTCTTTAGATTTTTCTAGAAGAGTTTTTTCTTCTTTCTCAGTTTCTTTAAGAATCTCTCCTAACTCAGAGTTTTTATTTTTTAAATGAGATTTACGATCTTTAATTTTATCTTTTAGTTCATCTATAACTGAAGTCTTACTATCTATAGTTTCCTTGTATTGTGCAATCTTCTTCTCAGATAATTTTATTTCAAGTTCTTGAAACTCTTGCTCCTTGACTATTGCATTATACTCTCTATTATTTCTAACTTTTTTTAAGTCAGCCTCATATTTTTTATGATTAGCCTTTGAAGTTGTAATAGCATTTTCTTCAAATTTGATACCATCTTGACTTTCTTTAATCTCATTTTCGAAACTCTCAAGTCTTTTATTTAGTCCAGCTATTTCATTTTCCAGATCTTCTACTTCTAATGGTAGCTCACCTCTTATACTTCTTATTTGATCAATTCTTGAATCAATTAACTGAAGATCAAAAAGTGCTCTTAATTTTTCCTCTACTGATGTTTCAACTTTTTTTGCCATTTTAATAATAGTTTACCGGGTTAATATTTTGTTCGGATAAAAGGACCGTAAAATTAGGTAATTTTTTATTAAGAAATTCCTTAATAAACAATTTTATGTGTTTTTCACTTTCATAATGTCCAATGTCAATTAAAATAGCTTTGTTATCAGCTTCAAAGAAGTTATGATATTTGAAGTCTGAAGTAATAAAAGCATCAACATTTGATTCAATTGAATCTTTTATTGCAAAGCTTCCTGAACCTACTACAACTGATACCTTAGAAATCTTTTTATTTAATTTATTAGTATGTCTTAGATATTTTAAACCTAATTTATTTTTAAGTAAGTCAAAAAAGGTAATTTCATCCATAGGTTTTTCTAGTTCTCCAATAGACCCTAAACCTATTTTAATTTTATTTAATTTTTCTTCTTTGGGTAACAGAACAGAAATATTATTCAAGCCAATTAAATCAGATAACAGATAACTAATACCTTTTGGATGATTATCCAATGAAGTATGAATCGCATAAACTGAAATATTATTTTTAACTGCTTTTATAACAGATTTTTGAACATAGCTATCATTAGTGATTTGTTTCAAACCATTAAAAATTATGGGATGATAACTAACTATCAAATTACAGCCTTTATTAATCGCCTCTTCTACAACATCCTCAGTAGTATCAAGAGTAATCAATATTGAGGTTATTTTTGATTCAGGATCACCTATAATAAGACCTACATTATCAAAATCTTCTGCAATAGAAGTTGGCATCCAACTGTCAATAATTTTTGCAATTTCAATAACTCTCATTGGTATTAGATTGATTGCAAATATAATACTATCTTTTAGGTGAAAAAAAATGAAATTTCTGTTATACCCTTTATCAATTGTATATGACTTAATCACAGCTTTAAGAAACTTTTTATTTGATATAGGCTTAATTAATTCAGTTCAGTACAAAATTCCAACTATTGGAGTTGGAAACTTATCAACGGGAGGGACAGGAAAATCAATGTTAGTTGATTATTTAATAGAACTTCTAAAAATAAAATATAGTTTAACTACTTTAAGTAGGGGATACAACAGGGATACAAGTGGTTTTATTCAAGCTACCTCAAAATCTTCGGCATATGAGATTGGAGATGAACCCTATCAATTTTATTCAAAACATCCTGAAATTAATGTTGTTGTTTGTGAGGACAGAAGAAAAGGAATGAAGTTAATTTTAAACAATTTGCCTAATACTCAAGTCAGTATTTGGGATGATATATTTCAACATAGATATGTAAAGCCTGGATTAATGCTATTAACTACAACATTTAAATATCCATATTACAAAGATGAAATTCTTCCTGTTGGTAATCTAAGAGAGAATAAAAATTCATCTAAACGAGCTGACCTTATAATAATTACTAAATGTCCAGATGATTTGTCTAATAAAGATAAATTAGATTTTATAGAAAAGTTAAATCCAGATGAAAACCAAAAAGTTTTTTTTAGTACTATTTCTTATAAGAAAAACCTTAAATCAGATGATTCAACCATTCATATTGACGATCTTAAAGAAGAGGAATTCATATTAGTTACTGGAATTGCAGATTCCTCATATTTGGTTAAATACCTTGAAAACAAAAACCTCAAGTTCAAGCACTTAAAATATTCAGATCATTATAATTTTAAAAAATCATCAATTGATAAAATACTTTCTGTCTCAAAGAATAAAAAAATTATTACAACAGAGAAAGACTTTGGTAGATTAAAGCCAAAAATAAATAGAGATGAAATATATTATTTAGAAGTATCAATTGAGTTTCCAAAAAATTTGAATCAAACAAGTTTTGATGAAGTGGTTAATGAGTTTGTAGAAAACTATTAATGAATGTGTTTGTGTGCCTTGTATGAAGATCTAACTAGAGGACCACTTTCAACATGCCTGAAGCCCATCTCTTTACCTATAATTTCGTACTCTTTAAACTCGTCTGGTGTAATAAAATCAACAACAGGAAGGTGTTTTTTTGAAGGCTGGAGATATTGACCTAAAGTAACTATATCAACTCCAACACTTCTAAGATCATCAAGAGTTTCAAGTACTTCTTCTCTCTTTTCTCCTAAACCAAGCATAACACCTGATTTCGTCCTTGAAATACCACTTTCTTTTAAATATTTCAAAACCTCTAAACTCCTATCGTATTTAGCTTGTATTCTTACCTCTTTTGTTAGTCTTCTAACAGTTTCTAGATTATGAGAGACTACTTCAGGAGCAACTTTAATTATTCTATCAATATTATCAGTTTCTCCTTTAAAATCAGGAATCAAAGTTTCAATAGTTGTATTTGGATTTAGATCTCTGATTGCGTTGACAGTTTCTGCCCAAATAATGGAACCACCATCTTTAATATCATCTCTATCAACAGATGTAATTACTGCATGTTTAACACCCATAATATTTATTGACCTGGCAACTTTGAAAGGCTCAAGCTCATCAACTGGCAATGGGCTTCCTGTCTGTACATTACAAAAACCACATGATCTAGTACAAATGTTTCCTAAAATCATAAATGTAGCAGTACCTTCAGTCCAGCATTCTCCCATATTTGGGCAATTTCCAGAAACACATATTGTATGAAGTTTATTTTCTTCAACTGTTGATCTTAGTTGAGTATACTTCTTACCTATTGGAAGTTTAACTCTAATCCAATCAGGTTTTTTAGTCCTAACCTTTTCTTTAGAGTCAGATTTTGGCAGATTTAGTTTTACCCAGCCTTGATTTACTGTTTTTGTCTCAGACATATCATGCAAAGATACAAACTATATAAACCTGGTCAAAATGTATCCAAATGCAAAAAGACTTAAAAATAAAATTCCAGCTATACTTAAAATTCTTAATGATTTAGAAGGCTTATGCTGATCAGGCATATTTTTACTTGTAACAAGCTTATAATTTAATATTGCATAAAATGGTGCAGTAATAAAGGATAATACAGTTGCAATTTCAACTAAGGCACCCATTTCGGATAGTAAGAAATAAAATATTAACATTGTTCCTATCGCTAGTATAGATATCCAATGAAAATAGTAATTCTTATTAGAATTTTTTGTTAATAATTGGGTAGCTCTTGACATAGTTCTTGGAGATGCATCAAGGGTAGTAATTGTAGTACTAAGCATAGTTGTAAATGCACATATTGATATAATTAAATATAAGTTGTCTCCTAAGTTTGAAGTATAAAGTTCTATAAGCTGACCTGCAAATACACTCCCACTACTTGAAAAACTAATTCCTGAATTATACATTACAAGTGCACCAAGACTAACAAAACAGATACCTAAAAAAACGGTTGCTATATATCCAACATTGAAATCAAATAGACTATCTTTTTTTGTTATTTTTTGAGTTTTATTTTTTTCTATAGCCCAAATAGAATGCCATATAGAAATATCTAAAGGAGCTGGCATCCACCCCAAAAAAGCTACTAAAAAAACTAAACCTGCACCTGATGGAAATACCTGTTCAAAACTGTATGCTTCCATAGAATTTAAAGAAGCTACACCAGTAGAAAGAATTGTACTAATTGCTAAAATTAAAATAATAATCTTAATCATCTTATCTAGTAAATTATATTTACCAACTAATAAAATTAAGTAGCACGATACAGTTATTATTAAACTCCAAATAACCATGTTATCAGTAAAACCAAAAAGGCTTGAGGCAAGTCCAGCAGTAACTATCGTAACGGCAGTCTGAATAGTAAACATTGTTAAAATATTTAAAATAAAATATGCTATTAAAAAAAACTTACCAATTTTATAATATCCATCTAATAAACTTTCTCCTGTAGCAATTGCATATCTAGGTCCATATTGGAAGAAAGGATATTTAAATAAATTGACTAAAACAAGTGCCCATATTAACCCAAAACCAAAATCAGCTCCAGCTCTAGTAGATTGTACAAGGTGAGAAACCCCAATTGCAGCTCCTGCAAAAAGTAACCCTGGCCCAAGTTTTGAAATAGCTTTAATCATTTGGAATCATTTGCACATTCGGAACTTGTAGGAATCTTACCACATATTCCGCATGGCTCATCAGAATTTTGAAGAAATGGGCTTTGACTAGCACAAGTTCCTGAAAACTCTCCATTTTTCTTAACGATCAGCTTTATAGCTATTCCTGAAAATGCAATAGCAATTAATATAATTGAGATTAGAAATATCTCCATTGGACAAAGCTATAAAAAAATCGTAATTTTAGTTGTGCTTAACTTAATTAAGAATAACATTAAGTTCTCTAATAAGTGGTTAATAATTTTAATCATTAATTATTCATGTACCAATAATCTTAAAGTTTCAGAATCAGAGATTCTATCAGCTTCTTCTTGGTCTAAAAATGATCAGTTACCAACTTTTGAGGAATGTGTCGATCTTAATGGTGATGAAGGTTTATTATGTTTTAGAAATATAATTGAAACTGAAATGAATGAGTTTATGTCTGATAAGACTTTCCCCTTGGATACAACTCAATATAGATTAACAATAAAGATAGATTCAGAGGGTAATTTTATTTTAGATAAATTATCTCCAGATAATAAATTGAATGTTGAGTCTTTAACAATATTAAAAGATGCAGTAAGTGGAATTAAAAAAGCTCTTCCTGCTGTTAAAACAAACGTAGGAGAATACGTTGAAGTAAAATTTAATCTGCCATTTAGGTTTAATTATGAATAATAAAGTTCCTGATAATACAATAATAATGGGGATAGATCCAGGAACTAATATTACAGGATTTGGAGTAATTAGAATAAAAAATAATCAGATGGAACTTGTTGATCTGATTGAATTTAAACTCTCAAAAAAAAATGATCATAGCGCAAAACTTTCAGAAATTTTTAATAAGACCTCAGAATTAATAAAACAACATAATCCTAATTTTGTAGCAATTGAATCTCCATTTTTTGGCAAAAATGTTCAATCTATGTTAAAACTGGGAAGGGCTCAAGGTGTATCAATGGCTGCAGCACTTAATCTTGATATTCCAATTACAGAATATTCTCCAAAAAAAATTAAAATGGCAATTACAGGCAACGGTAACTCCTCTAAAGAGCAAGTTGCTAAAATGCTTAAAACCATGCTAGATATTAAAGAAATGCCAAAAAATCTAGATTCTACTGATGGTTTAGCAGCTGCAGTTTGCCATTATTTTAATTTTGGTAACTCTAGCTCAAAGAAAGAATTTTCAAATTGGGCTAGTTACATAAGTAAAAACCCTGACAAACTAGTTTAATTTCCAAAATACTTGTAGAAATTTTGAATTGTATCAATCCCAATAAAGAAATTTTTTATTCCAAAGTTTTCGTTTGGAGAGTGAATTGCGTCACTGTCTAATCCAAATCCCATTAGAACTGTTTTAATTCCTAAAATACTCTCAAACATTGGTACAATTGGAATACTTCCACCATCTTTTTGAGGTATTGGATCTTTACCAAAACTGTCTCTATATGCATTGATAGCAGATTTATAACCATTAAAATTCTCAGGAGTCACATATGGATTACCGCCATGATGTGTTAAAACTTCAATTGAAACAGATTTTGGAGCAATATTTTTTATGTGATCTTTAAATAGTTCACTTATTTTTTTCCAATCTTGATTAGGAACAAGTCTCATCGAAATTTTTGCACTTGCTTCACTTGGAATTACCGTTTTAGATCCCTCGCCAGTATAACCACCCCAGATCCCATTTACATCTAGAGTTGGCCTAATAGACTTTCTTTCCAAAGTAGTATAACCTAACTCTCCCTTTACTAGCTCTATACCTAAAGATTTTTTAAAATTTTCTTCATCGAAATTTGATTTTTCCTCAATCAAATCTCTACTTGATTTATCAATTTCAATAACATCATCGTAGAAACCGGGAATTGTAATCTTGCCTTTATTGTCAATAAGTGAGCTTATTATATCTGATAAAATATTTATTGGATTCGCCAGAGTACCACCATATGTTCCTGAGTGAAGATCTCTGTTAGGGCCTTTAACTTTTAATTCCATATAAGCTAATCCTCTCAATCCAACAGTTAAAGTTGGATTGTTTAGATTACTAAGACCAGTATCTGAAATTAAAATGACATCTGCCCCTAGTTTATCTTTATTCTCTCTTAAAAAACTTTCAAGGTTTTCACTTCCAACTTCTTCCTCTCCTTCAATCATAAATTTCACATTACAATTAAGTTTATTTTTTTTTATTAGTTGTTCGAAAGCTTTTAGATGCATAAATACTTGACCTTTATCATCACATGCACCTCTTGCAAATATTGCACCGTCTGGATGAACATCAGTTTTTTTAATTACTGGTTTGAAAGGAGGATTTGTCCAAAGTTCAATTGGGTCAGGTGGCTGAACATCATAATGACCATAAACAAGTATAGTTGGCATTGATTCATCTATTATTTTTTCTCCATATACAATTGGGTGTCCATTGGTTGAGTAAATTTTAGATGAATCACAGCCTGAGTTTATGAGTTGATTAGATAACCATTCGGCAGTCTCTTCCATAGTCTTCTTGTATCTTGAATCAGCACTAATAGATGGTAATTCTAGAAATTCAAAAAGTTGATTTAAATAATTCTGTTTTTCCTTATCAGATAATGTACTCATAGTTAATTTATATTTAAAAACTTATTTATATTTGTTCTCCTTTTGCGGGTGTGGTGAAATTGGTAGACACGCTAGACTTAGGATCTAGTGCCTAACAGCATGGGGGTTCGAGTCCCTTCACCCGCACTTTTTTATCTTCTTTAATTCTATTTAACTCATCTATTATCTTGTCCATTTGTTCCATCTGATGCTCATGAGATAGATAGTGATTCTCTTTTCTATATGTTTCTTGTTCAATCTCTTCTAATGGTCCAAAAACAAATATTCCAAGGCTAAATATTGTAATAATTGAAACAGTAAAAATACTTGCAATAATTGAGATGAATGTTAGTATAATTTTTATGTAGTTTTTTGATTTATAGAATTTAATCAAATTCATAATTCTTGAATTTCTTTTAGGAGTTCAATTATTTCGTCAAGTTTTTCAGCTTCTTCTTGGTGCTGAATTCTATGCTTTTCAGTTGGACTTATCTCAGTATCATCATAATAAATATCAGAAATCAGTGCATATGAAATCATTGATAATGCAAATAAACAAACAAGAAAAATACATGATGCAATTATTGTAAGATTAATTCTAATATACTTGTCGGAATTAAAAAGCTTATTTATCATTCCGTTGGAGGATTATATCCAGAGCCTTTAACAAATCTTCCAGGGAAATTACCAGTATGATCTCCCTTCGATAATACTTGAATTCCATTTACAAAAACATGTTCAACACCTTCAGCAAATTGCAAAGGATCTTCAAACGTTGCTTTATCCTGAATTTTATCAGGATCAAAAACAACAATATCTGCAAAATATCCAATCCTTAAATACCCTCTATTTTTAATTCCAAGATTATCAGAAGGAAATCCGGATAATCTTCTAATTGCCTCTTCCATTGAAATTAATTTCTCCTCTCTAACATATTTCCCTAAAACTCTTGCAAAACTTCCAAAAGCTCTTGGATGAGTTATAAAATCTTTTGATATATCTGAATAGGAACCTGCATCTGAATCAAATGAAACCCATGGAAGCATTATTTTTTTTCTGACATTATCTTCTGACATGCTAAAATAAATACACTGTATTCTGCTTCCATCCTCAATTATAAGATTCACAATTGCTTCTTCAGGAGTCTCACCTCTAAGTTCTGCAGCCTCAGCAATGGTCATACCTCTATACTTATTAGACATAGATTGTTTGTTAAATCCTACCATTAAAATATCTTCGGGTGGCTGTTCTGAAAGTTCTTTTCTTATATCCTTAAAAAGCCTTTCTCTTATATCTGGCCTCTTCATTCGGTTAATCCAGGCTTGCCTTCCTCCTTCCTGAACCCAGGTTGGAATAACTCCAGTTAATCCAGTTGATGATGCTGGATATGTATACATATCTGCAGTTATTTTTAGACCACTTTCTCTTGCTTTTTCAACCTTCTTTATAACTGAATCTAATAGATGCCAATTTGGTTTTCTTGAAGCTTTAAGATGATATATCTGAGAGGGTATGTTTGCTCTTTCAGCAATCTCAAGCAATTCATCTACTGCCTCTAAAACTCTTGAATCTTCATTTCTCATATGAGATATATAACTACCACCATAAGATGATGCAATTTTTGATAATTCAACTAACTCGTCTGTATCAGCATAATCTCCAGGAGCGTATATTAATGATGATCCGATACCCATTGCTCCTTCTTCCATAGCAATTCTTACAATATTTTTCATTGAATCCATTTCATCCAATGTAGCCTTTCTATTTGCAAAACCAATTTCTTGAATTCTTACTGTTGCAGCACCTAGATATGAGGCAATATTTGTTGAAACTCCACTTTTTTCAAGCTCTTCCATGGCTTCTCCAAATCCGACAAAATTATTATTTTCTATGGATCCTCTTGGACCAGGAGATGTACCTTCTCCAAAAACCTCAAGGGTAACACCCTGTTTTAGATCACTAAGAGATCTTCCATCTTGCATTAAAGTATTATATCCCCAACTAAGCATATTTACAAAACCAGGTGAAATAATTTTATTAGAAGCATCTATTGTATCTTTTGCGATGAAATTCTGTTTTTTGCCAACATAAAAAATAGTATCATTTTTAACTGCAATATTTCCGACAAAACCTTTTTTACCTGACCCATCATGAATAGTCCCACCAGTAATTAATACATCAACATCATAAGTATTATTTGTGCAAGAAAGAGCTAAAAAAATAATTGCAAATAGAAATTTTTTCATTGATTAACTATTTCAAACAATTTATTAAAAATTTCAGTATTATCATAAACACCCTTAAAGTTGTGGGCCTTATACCCAGAGCTAAAAACTGGAACCATGGTAGCAGTATGACTTCCAGATACATATTTATTTTTAACCTTGGATTTTAATAAATCACCTCCTGTAATTGCAACCCCTCCAGTCTCATGATCAGCAGTTATTACAACAAGAGTATTACCATCATTTTCGATAAAATCAAAAACTTTTTTAATTGTATTATCAAATTCAATCATTTCACTTATCATGTGCTCAGGATCATTATCATGTGACGCCCAATCTATCTGAGCCCCTTCGATAAGAAGAAAAAATGGCTTATCTAAATTTTCTAACTTTTTAATTGTAGCTTCAACTAAGTTTGGTAAAGATGGCTCTCTACCTTTATGTTTTTCTGTAGGGTCATCGTAACTGGTTAAATATCCAATTTTATCAGAATTACTATTCTTATATGTTTCTATGCTAGTGGCAAAAAAATAGTCTTCCATCTCAGTGAATAAATTTCTATTATCTGATCTATCATTGAAATATTTTTCACCGCCTCCAACAAAAAAATTTATATCACTTTGAGCGAGTTGACTTGATATGTCTTCATATTGATATCTACTTTTAACTTTTGAATAGTATGACGCAGGAGTTGCATGAACTATAGTAGAGGTGACTACAATTCCAGTTGAGTAACCTAAATCTTTGCAAATTTCCAGGATATTTTTTACTGGTTTATAATTATCATCCATTCCAACCACTGTATTTTTTGTTTTTACTCCAGATGACATTGCAGTTCCAGCTGCAGCCGAATCAGTAATTAATCTGTTTGATGAGTGAGTCTTAATCAACCCTACATATTTGGATCTCTCCAAAGATGTATAATTATTATTAGAGTACATTCCAGATGAAATTTGGGAGAGTCCCATGCCATCTCCAATCATCATTATAATATTTGGTTTTTTTGAGCTTTGACTTTGGGCTGTAAAAAAACATAAAGTAAATAAAAGAAGTAGGGTTTTTTTAATCATAAGGCAAATATAAATTTATAAAGTAGATTATTGTAAAGTTTTTATTAGTGAATCAATAACTTTTCTGTTGTTTTTTTCATTTTCGTATACATAGTCTGAATTGATTTTACCTAATTTTTTTTCTTTTTCTTCTCTAAGACACAGCTCACTAAATACTTGTGAAAATTCTATTGAATTTTTGATTGATAATACACCGCCCAATTCAATTAAATCTTCAGCCTCTTTAAATCCATAATATAAATTTCCTATTATAACTGGACAAGAAAAAACAGAAGGCTCTAGAATATTATGAAGACTATTTTTTGAAAAACCTCCGCCTACATAACAAAAGTTTGCATATTTATACATGTACCTAAGTTGACCAATTGAGTCAACAATTAAAACCTTTTTTTGAAAGTCTTCTTCTTTTTTAAGGCATGATAGTTTGGCACAAGAATTTCCAAAAATATTCTCTAGTTCATTTATTTGTTTTTGAGATACTTCATGAGGTGCAACAATAGACTTAATATTACTGTTTATTATAGATTCTTTTATAATTTTAATATCTCTACTCCATACACTTCCAGCAATAAAACATTTATTATTATCAATAAATTTTTCAATTCTATCGATTCTTTTATTTTCATTCAGTGTTTTAATTACAGATGTAAATCTTGAGTCGCCTGATTTAACTACATTTTGGATGGAGTACTTACTAAGTATTGATTTTGAGTTATCGTCTTGAACAAAAAAATAGTCGATCATTTTTAGTCTATTTAAAAACCATTTACCAAAAATTCCAAAATGAAAATTTGATTGCTTAAACATTGAAGAAACAGAATAAATAATTGAGTTATTCTCTTTTAATTCAGATATATAATTAGGCCATAAATCATTTTTGATAATTACTGCAACTTTAGGATTCACATATTTAATAAACTTTTTAGAGTTATTTGAAGAATCAACTGGCAAATAAGTAATTGAATCCGCGTGCTTATAATTTTTAACATTTTCATAGCCAGATGGTGAGAAAAATGTGACAAGAATTTTTAAGTTATTGACATTTATTTTTAATTCTTCAATTATTGGTCTAGCAATTTCAAATTCTCCTAATGATGATACATGAAACCAAATATTTTTTTCATTGGGATTAATCTCTTTTTTTAAAATTTTAAAGGTATCTTTTCTGCCTTCGTGAAATAGATCTATTTTTTTTGAAAATAATCTAAATGGTATGCTCAAAGCATTAATAGTAATGATAAATATTTCATAAATAATTTTCACCAGTTCCTTTTTCCAAAAATACTTTTTTAATTTTGTTTTCGATGAAAAAAATCAATATGGTTGACCTTAACGGTCAATATAGAAAAATTAGATGGCAGGTTAATAGAGAGATTAAAAAAGTAATTAAATCATCATCTTTTATTAACGGTCCCTCAGTTAAAGAATTTCAGGATAATTTACAGAACTTTTTAGGTATTAGGCATGTAATTCCTTGCGCTAATGGTACAGATGCTCTTCAAGTTGCATTAATGTCTCTTGAATTAAACAAAGGAGATGAAGTCATCACAACAAATTTCTCATTTGCATCAACTATAGAAGTAATTCTTCTTCTTGGATTAAAACCTGTTGTTGTAGATATTGATCCAAAGACCTTTAATATAAATCCTAGCTTAATTAAAGATAAAATTAGTGACAAGACTAAAGCTATTATTCCAGTTCACCTATTTGGACAAACATGTAATATGGAAGAAATACTTGAAATAGCTAATAAACATAATTTATTTGTTATTGAGGATAATGCTCAAGCTCTTGGTTCAAAGTATAAATTTTCAAGCTCTGAAAAACAGATGGCTGGTACTATTGGAGATATTTCTACTACATCTTTTTTTCCTTCAAAGAATTTAGGTTGTTACGGTGATGGAGGTGCCATAATGACAAACTCAGATAATCTAGCATACAAGATAAGAGGATTGGTTAATCATGGTATGTATGAAAGATATTATCATGATGAGATTGGTGTAAATTCTAGACTTGATTCTATTCAAGCTGCAATTTTAAATGTAAAGCTGAAGTATCTTAACAAATACAATAATAGCAGACAGGAATCTGCTAAATTATATAATGAAAAGTTTGACAAGATTGAGCTTCTTGAGACTCCATTTGTTGAATCTGACCTTGACACTCATGTTTATCATCAGTACACCTTAAAGGTTAAAAATGGGATGAGAGATAAATTGGCTGAACATCTTTCAAAAAATAGTATTCCATTCGGTATATATTATCCCCTTGGATTCCATGAACAAAAGGCATATAAACAAGAATTTATGTCCGACAATGACTTTCCAGTTACTAATCAAGTAAAAAATGAGGTGATTTCATTACCTATGCATACAGAGCTTTCAAAGAGACAGATAACTTATATCACAGATACTGTTTCCAGTTTTTTTGAATAATTATCCATTTCTTTTACTTTAGTAAAAAACTAAACATGAGAATAATACTTTTACTTCTATCTGTATTGACAGTTTCAGCTCAAGACATATATATACACGCTGGAAAAATTTATGATACTAACTCAGGAAAATTAAGTTCAAAAAAAACTATTATAATTTCGGATAATATAATCAAGTCAATAGAAAATGGATATAAAGAAGCTGGTGACGATGAAATAAAGATATACGACTTAAAATCTAAAGTTGTAATGCCTGGATTGATTGATTTTCACGTCCATATTGAGGGGGAATCTGGAGGCCCTGAGAGGTATATTAGTAGATTTCAAGATAATAAAGCAGATGTTGCCTTTAAATCTTCAGTTATTGCAAAGAAGACTCTCATGGCAGGCTTTACAACAGTCCGTGATGTTGGAGGGTCTGGTGTAAATATCTCACTAAGAAATGCTATTAATAGTGGAGTTGTTCCTGGACCTAGAATTTTTACTTCTGGAAAAACAATTGCTTCTACTGGTGGCCACGGCGATAGGACAAACGGTCTTAGAGATGATTTTGTTGATGACCCAGGACCTGAGCAGGGAGTTGTAAATTCTATTTCAGATGCTAGAAAAGCTGTAAGATATAGATACAAGAATGGAGCCGATTTAATTAAAATTACTGCAACAGGAGGAGTAATGAGTTTAGCTAAAAATGGACAAAACCCTCAATTTACTGAAGAAGTAATTAGAGAAATTGTTAAAACAGCAGATGACTACGGTATGCATGTTGCAGCTCATGCTCATGGAGACGAAGGTATGTTTAGAGCTGTAAATGCAGGTGTTACTACTATTGAACATGGATCAATTATGGCAGATAGAACAATGAGA
>LUMP01000090.1_pt1 | contig 23263 bp, 29 predicted proteins | sample 729641 | NCBI WGS metagenome assembly LUMP01 (sample SAMN03860260, study PRJNA289734) | marine metagenome | biome: seawater column; feature: ocean; material: water; isolation source: Red Sea water column Station 12 - depth 47m | place: Saudi Arabia: Red Sea | collected 2011-10-15 | depth 47 m | reverse complement strand
CTTACAACATACTCTGGCATTTCAAAATTACAATTATCCCTATGGATATGAACAGAATCACCATTTTTATGAATACGAATTACACAATCAGAATACTTCATGTCATACTCAGTTGCAGTAGATATTTTCTTTTGAAATAGATGTTCCAAAATTTGATGCATTTTATCTGTAGGAGAAATTGTATATGAGAATAAGTTTTGAATGAATTGATTGGATTTTTGAGCATTTGAAAAATAATTTGCTTTGTCATAGATATGTGAACTAAGGGATGTTCCAATTTTTGTAGTCAGGTCAGGACCAGAAGAGGTAGAGTGGTTTTTAGAAATTTCATCACATAACGAATCACATTCTGATTTTGATAATACATCAGGTATTTCTATAAAAGAAATATTTCCAGAAATTAGATTATGAATTTGAGAATTTTTATGCGGAGAAATTAAAATTGACATCAATATCCGCCTGCACCGGAGTGAGAGACTGAGCAAACGAGCCTATTTTCAGAATTTCTTCCTGAAATTTCACATTTTACAAACTTGTCTTTGAGATTTTGTTCAATATCAGGAATATTTCTAGAGGTCTCATCTACAGGAATGCTTGGAATATCAATTTCAGCGAAGTGTATTTCTTCCACATCCTGATAACTGTCGTTGTTTGTATCTTTTTGATGAGATACGTTCATTTCAAAGGAATTGATTGAGATGATTTTTGTTACTGTTCCCCAAATTATGTCAGTCATTTTAAATCATAAGAAAAAGAGAGATGTTATGGTGCAACTACAAGATTCAATGGAAGATCTAGTTTGCCAAATGGTTCGGCAATTCTCAAATAGTAATCTTTGTTTGAATCATATTCAAAGTTTTCATAACTACCATAACCTATTGCAGGTCCCCATAAGATATTTGCAAATTTAGCTTGGCCTGGTTTTAGTACAATGTTACCAGATGTGAAATCAGAGCCAGAATTGACCCATTTTTTACCGCCATCCCATACAGTATAATTACATATGGAAGGACTGGTACACATCAAAGTCTCATTACCAGTACCAGTATTTTGAACTAGTATTTGCAAGTTTAAGAGAGGTTGTCCGGTTGCAGTGTAAGCAATGTTATTGTATTGTTTTACACCTTTGCGAGTTTCCTCTTGCCAATCTGCAACATAATAAATTGCCACATTACCAAGTTGGTATTTCTCACCACTATTCATGTATGTTTTTAGTTTGTATTCATCTTTGATTGATTTTTCACAATCACGGATTTCTCTTCCATTTTTTTCACCATCATCACATGCAGCTAGCATTGCATCAAGATCTGCATTGCCAGAAGACTGTGATTTAGGTTCTTCTTTAGGAGCGGCCTGATATTGTGATTTGGATGCACCGTCATCACTAACTGCACCTGCACTAACTTTCATGATTCCCATTTTAATGAGATATTGTAATCCATTTACAAAATCATTCTCAGTTAGTGTGCCATCTGCCCACCATCCTGCGTTATTTTTTACCCAACTTGGAATAGTATCAGAGGTACCAGAACTTCTTGTTGTTGATGGAACGTTGATGATTCCTTGTTCAATCATATATTGAACTCCAGAAACAAATGCTGCATCGTCAATCTGGTCTTGTGCCCACCAGCCTGCGTTATTTTTTACCCAATCCGGAACATTTGCAGCATCTACGCTTGTAGCCATAGTCATGGTCAAAAGCAAAACACTTGCAAATCCTGCGAGTAATACCTTCATTGAATTTTTGTTGCAATTATGATATTTAAACAAGTGCTAATTTAATTTCTAGTGACTAACTTTACCCTAGAATGTTCAAACTTTAATTCACCGAATCAATTGAAAACATATGCCAAAGTTTTCCTTTGAAAAAGAAGTTGATATTGACAGAGACAAGTTTTTTGCCATTAGTACGGATTATGAGAAATTCACAGAGATTTTGCCAGACTATTTCAAGGAATTAAAAATTGTTGAGAAGAATGACAACGTTACAAAAATCTTTGAGACATTAAGCTTCTTGGGAAAGACCGTATCTGTTACTACAGAGCATATAGTTGAAAAACCTGATAGACATATAGTAAAAGATTTTGGGGATGTTTGCAAAAAGTAAGATTCAGTCAAGCATGGAAAAGGTGTTAGATGAATTTGCCAATTACGCTAAAAATCATTCAAAGTGATGTTAGATGTTTTTTGATTAAGGGATGAGCCAGTACTGCACTATGTGCTGCAGAATCAGTTCCAATTCCATAACTAACAGTAGAGTCACCTACAAAAAATAAACCGTCAACATGAGGTACTGAATGAGGCATTTTGTGCTTCCAAACTAATCCCGGTTCTTTTACAACTGCCTCAACAAGCTTCCAGGCCATAGGGCGATCCCATAATAGTGCTTCATCAAAATCAGGGTAAATTTCAGATAACTCTTGTTTCATTTTTGAAACAATGTCTTTGATTCTTTGAGGATCTTCGGTTTCCTCAGGTTTCACAGGAGTACCGACAATAATCAAATGCTCGCCCTCAGGAGAAACAGACGGAGTGATGTTTGAGATGAAAAATATTCCTTTTGAGACATAGTTATCGCCAACAGGGAAAACAACTTGACGATTATCAAGTGCCTTTGATAAAGCAAAGTGAACCTCCACCACAGAAGTAGTTTTGTTTAGTCTGTTTGTTTTTTTGATAAAATCATCATCAAATATTCCCGGTTCAAATAACTGATTTATCGCATGGTATGCAGGATATGAGATGATTACACAGTCAGTTTCTACGGTTTTTCCATCAGACAATTCAATTCCAGTGACCTTCTTATTTTGAACAATCACCTTTTTGATGGAATGTCCAAGATTTACCTTCGAGTCTTGTTCTTCTACATAGTTGGCCATAACTTCACTAATTCTATCATAACCACCCATGTCAGGATATGCAAACTCACTTGTTCCTCCTTTGAAGGGATTTGCACGAATTATGGTCCTTGCAAACTCACCTAATGAGATATGCTCAGGAGAGTCAGCAAATGCAAGCATACAAACAGCATCAAAAAATTGCTTTGAGTGAAAATCAAGTTTGGATGTAACCTGAGTTAGAGGAACCGAGTCCAATTCTTCTGCTTTTTCCATGCTGGTAAATGCCATAGGAAGTAAGATTTTGAGAAGGGAAATTCGACTCTTGAAAGGAATTAATGACATTTTGAGAATATCTCCAATGCCTTTTGGATAAGTATGAAATCCGTTGTCATAAAAAGCAATTTTATCGACAATTGCAAGTTTGAGTCTATCTTCTATTTTGACATCTTTGAGAATTTCATATATGGCAGATTTTTTGTAAAATGGCATGATGTGAAATCCGTTATCTAAAATGTGATTTCTAAACTTCATGGAGGCAGTTCTACCACCTACATTTTCAGATTTTTCATAAATAGAAACAGGGAATCCGTCGTTGACAAGAAGTGTTGCAGTAGACAAACCGCCGACTCCGGCGCCAATTATGACGACCGGGTTCTTCAGCGATTTTTTTGAAATCTCTTTAGTTTGATTATTGGAATTCATTTTATGCAGCGACGGATGTTGTTGGTGCCATTAGTAGACTTGCCTTCGGAGTACGTTTCTTGTTTCTTGATTTTGTTCTAAGAATCATTTTACAACAAGAACATCTGATTTCTTCTGTGTCAAGCCATACTTCACACCAACTGCAGCGTTTTAGTCCATACTGATACTTCATTGAATTTGGAACTTTCGTTACTTTATGTTGTGTGCATATTCCTTTACATGATGCTCCCATGAAAAAATTAGGCAGTTAAGATATTTAACGGTTATGCACTAGCGTGAGTCTAGTGCTAATTTTTTACATTTTAGTATTTGATAATCGATCAAACCTTTTTCAAAGGAAGTTTTCATTTTTTTCATTGATTCAAAGAGTATTTTTTCTACATACTTAGAATAACGAGTCAAAATTTTTTCCCGTAATTCATTTCGATTTTCAATGTAATAGTCTGCAAGAGGAGGGTAAACATTTCTTCCAATATTTTTTGAATCTATGATTTCAAAATTATTTTTTGAGAGTTCATTGTAAATTTGCTTTTCAGAATAATGTTCTGACGACCATGTAAATTTTAAGATTCCAAGATTTGCCAGATTGGCATCCTCAACAGCAGTAGGTATTGCAAGTGCTAAAATGCCATCATCTTTCAGAACACGATTAGATTCAGAAAAGAAATCCCCTATTGGCTTAAAATGCTGCGCAGATTCCAGTGCAACAACTCGGTCTAATGAGGAATCAACAAAAGGCAACATTCTTGCAGTAGAGTTCATTTTTGAGATTGGGCCAGATTCAACAGATGCCAACTGTGAGAAATTAACATTGACAGAACATATTCCTAATGAAGGGTATTTTGAGACCCAGATTTTTGCAGGTCCCAATATTCCACTACCAACATCAGTTACAATATGTGCCGAATCAAGTTCGGCCATATCACCCATCAACTTACACAATTGTTTTTGTGCATCAACAGGATGGGATATGGAATCATCCCAAAATCCAAAATTTAGCATGTCACCACCAGTGGAAACCTCCATGATAGGAGATAGTGCATCATAAAGTTTCACAACATCATTTTCGTTTCGTCTAAACGTCCAGAGAAGAAGATCTATGGGATTGATAGACATGTTAAAAATAAAAAAACAGCAGATATATGATTTAAGGTAAATCTACCAATTCTTCAACACAGTGTTTGTGAACCCAAACATCATCTGCATTTTTTGCAATTTCTTTCCCTTTGCGAATATCATCGCCGCACTCTTTGCATTTTCCGTCAAATCTTGCTTTCATGGTTATTCTTACAAGGTATAATGGTAAATGTGATTCTGTGTGGATTTAGCTGACCATAACGTAGTGTAAATTCCATTTTACTCATGAATGGATCAATTTTTTTGAGCATTTTTGTCTATCAAAAGAGGCAATTTCCATATTATAGATCAAAACAATATATTGATTATGCAAACAGAAGAAATTGAATCAAAATCTGGAAACGATTTTTGGGACAACGCAAACAAGTATTCATGGTCAAATGGAGAATATGATTTCCTAAAGGAGATGTCATTTATCATGGTTAATTTACATCATCAGAATAATTCCGAAGAATAATAGTGCTAAAGAAAAAAAATTAACACTAGAAACGATTCCTAATAAGTTCAAAACACCATTTGTAAAGAGTGAACAAAGATTCTGAATCCAACGATCACATTTGTAAGAATGGTAAGAGAAAAGATGTTCTCTTAGTTACGGACAGTACCACAGGAGAAGTAATGTGCTCATCATGTGGCGAAGTTGTATCACAAAACATGGCAGAATTAGGACCAGAGTCATCTGCGCAGTCTGGCGAAGATTACATGTCAAAGTCAAGAACTGGAAGAAAATCCACACTTGCGTTTAATGACAAGGGATTATCCACAGTGATCCAGCAATCAGACAAGGATGCAACAGGTAAAAATCTCAGCGGAGAGATGAAAAGAACATTTTACCGTCTACGAATGTGGGACAAAAACAGTAAGGCGATGCCAGGGCATAGAAATATGCAAAAGGCATTCACACTGCTAGAAGGATTGAAAGCGAAGCTTTCACTTCCAGATGTCGCAGTCGAACAAACTGCATACATCTACAGAAAAACTTTGGCAAAGAAAATTGGAAGAGGTAGAAGCATTCCAGTGATTCTAAGTGCATGTGTTTATGCTGCATGCAGATTCACAAATACACCAAGAACCATACAAGATATTGCAAATGCAACAAATTTGCGACGAACATCAATACACAGAATCTATAGAATGCTGGTAAAGGATCTCGATTTGACACTTGAGACATACAACCCTGTCAGCTTCATCACAAGAATTACAACAGATGTTGGTGCATCTGAAAAAACAAAAAGAGATGCCATAAAATTCTTGATAAAAGCTGAAGAGCTGATGATAACAAGTGGAAAAAATCCAGTGGCAATGGCTGCTACAGTGGTGTACTTGGCTGCAATTTTAAATGGAGAAAAAGTATCTCAAACCCAAGTTTCTAAAGCAGCAGACATTAGCAGCGTCACAATTCGAAATCTTTGCAAGAAACTAAAGGATGCAAAAATTGCATCATTATCAAATCCAAAACTAGCAAAAGCCTAGAAGGTTAGTCTGTTAGAACTAACCAAGTTCACTTTTTTTAATTCCACTTGTTTCAATTTCGTAGCGAAGTGGAGCTGGTAATTCCATGTATGGCTTGTTTACCAAAATTTTGATTTGGTCATCAGGCACTTGAACACGTTTCAGTAATTTACCGCGTTGATGTGCATAAGCTTTTTTCCAAAATGTAATTCCATCAAAGGTTTCGATTTTAACCATTAGTCTCTGTCGATAAATTCAGTTGCCTCTGGAGGAGAGGGGCTCAATCCTTTTCTCTTTCGAATGTCTTCTGTTAAGGTTGCAGCAATGGATTTTGGAACAGGAGTCCATGCTTTGAAGTGTGTATTCCACATTGCTTTACCAGCAGTCTGACCCCTCATCTTTTCAGAGATATCAAATGTTTCAACTGCAGGAACTTCACCAATTACAATACTTGTTGCACCTTTTTGTTGCATGTCTAAGACCTTGCCACGTTTTCCTTGCAGTACAGAAGAAACGTTTCCTATGAGATCAGTTGGGACACGAACCTCGATTGCAAGCATTGGCTCTAGTAAGACAGGTTCTGCAGACAAGAATGCTGCAAGACATGCACGTCTAGATGCAGGACCAATTTGAGACAAACCTCTGTGAGCAGTATCCTCGTGAGGAACAAAGTGAGTGAATGTGAATTTACAATTTCTTACCTGCTCTTTTGTAAGACCACCTTCACTCATTACTTCGTCAAAGCCTGAAAGTAATGAGTCAGTAGACTCATCTACAAACTGAACACCTTTTGTTCCGTTAATCATAACATTTCCACGTGAATCAAATTTCATAACCTTCTTTGCAACATCTGGTGACCAACCTTTATCACGTAATATTTGGGCAGTTTCTTTTTTGTCCTTCATTTCACTTAAAGTGCCATTTCTACACATTTCAGCAATTTCAGGTTCCAATGGCTCTACCTTCATGAAAATTTTATTGTGACGGTTTGGAGATTTTGCCATAACAGGTTCACAGCCACCATTGATTGTTTCCCTATAGTTGATTAATGGTTCAGAAGTTACAATGTCAACTTTAGCATCTTTGATCAGATTTACTGCAACATCAAGATGAAGTACACCCATTCCGGCCATGATAGTCTCACCGCTTTCTTCATCAATCTTGATTACAAGGTTTGGATCTTCAATGGTAAGTTTTCTCAAAACTTCAACTAATTTTGGCAAATCTTTTGGATGTTTTGGTTCAATTGCCATCTGAACAACAGGTTCTGAAACATATTTTGATGCTTCAAATACGGCACATTCTTTGTTTGTAGATACTGTTTGTCCAGCACGTGCTTCTGTTAATCCAAGTAATGCAGGAATGTTTCCAGCAGATAGTTCACCTACCTGCTCCCTTACATTTGACATGAAAAAGTTTACAGACTGAACACGTCCTTCTCGATTAGAATCTATAATGTTAATTGTTTGACCATCTTTAATTTTTCCTGAAAATAATCGTCCAATAGCAACAGGGCCTGCAGCAGGATCAATTGTCATGTTCACAATCATCATTACCGTCGGCCCGTTATCATCACAATTGAGAATTGATTTACCTAAATCAGATTCCAAATCTCCTTTCCAGATTTTTGGAATTCTATATTTCTGTGCAACGTGTGGTGGAGGATGATGTTTTACAACCATTCCCAATACAGCTTCTGCAAGAGGTGCTTTTTCAACCAAATCTTCAACTTTACCAGAATCAGAATATGCATCAATTACATCTTTGAAAGTTACACCTTTCTTCTTCATGATATCCACATTGATTGCCCATCTGTCTTTAGCAGAACCAAATGTTACACTGCCATCTTGAATTGATACCTTCCATTTTTCCTTGTATTCTTCTTCAGCGTATGTGTCAATTAATTGGTTAAAGTTTGCAACAACACTTGCAAGAGTTTCTTGCATTTTTTCAGGGGTTAATCTTAGTTCTTTGATTAATCGATCAATTTTATTGATATACAAAACAGGTCTAACTCGTTCTTCAAGAGACATTCTAGTTACCGTCTCAGTTTGCGTCATGATACCTTCTACTGCATCACATACTACAACAGCACCGTCAATTGCTCTAAGACTTCTGATTACACGTCCAGAAAAGTCTACGTGTCCAGGAGTATCAATCATGTTGATGACATAGTCAGTGTCATCTTCCTGATAGTGTAATGTAACGTTAGCCTGAACAATAGTAATTCCTCTTTCTTGTTCAGCCTTCATAGAGTCCATTGCCAAAGCATTACCTGCAGAAGATGGAGAGATGATTCCAGAGTGAGCCAAAAGACTATCACTCATGGTTGTTTTTCCATGATCTACATGAGCAATAACACCAAAGTTTCTGATCTTATCTTTGTCACTGATGATTTTCATGACTTCTGCTGTGGACTTGTATTTAGTCATATGGCGATAATCCTAGGCAGACGGGTATTAAACCTTATGAGAAGATTATAGATTAAAAGATCAAATTTGTAAAATCAAAGATCAATTTCACTTTGTTCAATCAACTGTTTTGTCATTTGGATGTATGATTCAGGATCCATCTCTTTTGCAAAACCTTTGTCAGTGTTGATAAGGTAGACAGAATGTATGTGTGCGTTTTGTATATCATCTAGTTTAATCTGTGGGTTTTTGTAGAATCGGTCACAGAGTTTTTTTAATTTTTCAATATCTACAGGTTTTCTAGTATTTGGAGGAAGTAGGAAAATTTCAGATATTGGCAATATGTTTACAACAGGAGTAGCAAGTGAGAATTTTCCACAGTGTTTACTATATCGTGCAATTTTACTCACAATTCTTGCGGCATAGTAATCAACGGTATCTAACGCATGTTCCGGAGGAGTGAATCCAGTCTCAATTTCAATAATGGTGGTTCCATCACCCTTTTTTCCAAATAAATCACAAACCAATACATCAGAGATTGATTTTTCAACATCAACTGAAAAACCATGTGAGATTAATTCAGCAGCACATATCAATTCAAGAACAGAATGATTGATTTTTACAAGGTTTTTTTTGTAATATTCAATTAGATTTTGCCTTACAAAATTCAATTTTGGTATCAATTCTGGAGATAAATGCTCAGACAAGAGTTCAGTTATCGAGTAAACATCGTCTTGAAATTTTTCAACATCCACTGCAATATTCAGGGTTTTGTTTCTTAAGAAGTTTAAGAATTATTCTAAGAATGTAAAGAAAAATAGAAAATAAGAAAAGTGGACAGTTTAGATTCGTGGTGTGAAGCTAAGTCTGCCTTTTGCAGATAGTACTATGATTGAAGAAATTGCAACAACAAGTACCAATGATGCAATTGTACCAAATTCTGGAACGACTGCGCCGTCAGCAATCTCTACTTCAACAGTTGCTTTGTTGATAGAGGCAGAACCTTGTTGTGCGCTAATTGAATAAACGCCATCTTGTTTCCACATTGGACCACCAACTCCGATTGTTGAAGTGAATGAACCATCAGAATCAGGGTTGATTTGATCAATAGAAACTACGTTTCCATTTGGTGCAAGTACCATGATTGTTACAGGAACATTACTTGATGAAGCATGACCTGTGATGGTGATTGTTGTTGAGCCCTCAACTGCATCTGCTTCAATTGACAAGCCTTCCATTGCATGATCGTCTGCAAATGCCATAGGCATTCCGGCGACTAGCATAAAGCTTGCCAAAATTGTCAGTGTATGTTTTGAGTTAATCACTGGTATAACAACCGAATATGTGTATATAAACAGTCTGATTGATTGGATCTGTATTTTTTATTTATTTTTCTTTTAAAAATATGCGAATTGCTTCCAAATGAGAACAATTTGCTTTCAAACCTTTTCCATGATGGAATTTATAGAAATTTTTGAAACCAGGACATTCACATGAATCATGAGTTACAAAATATGATTTAGAGGGATCACTAGAAGATTTAACTTGAAAGAGATCATCCTCAATTTTGACAACACCACCATTTTCAACAAGCTTCTCTGCTTTTCGTATTGTGTTAGCACTCAAATTATTGAGCCCAGGCCATATAGCCACCTTCAAGATTTACTGCAGAGAATCCAGCTTTTACTAGTTCATCAGCTGCAATGTTTCCACGGTAGCCAGAGGCACAATAAACACAGATTTTTTTATCTTTGAGGTCATCAATTTGTCCTTTTTTGACATTTCTTATGGTAAGACCTAACGGCATGTTTTGAGATTTGTCTATTGAACCATTAGCAAACTCATCAGGTTCTCTAACATCAATGATGACAAAGTTGTCTTGTTGTTCTTTTAATTGATCTTTTGTTATTGATTCTGCCATATATGGAAAATACAGTATTGACATATATTTTTTAATTTTTAGGCAATAATGAATGAATGAAAAAGAACTACAAGAACTTGTACAAAAAAATAAGTTAGATTTTAAGATAATAATCGAGGGCAACTCATTCAGAATAAATGAAATCGAGGTTTTTCAGACAGATAACCCAATAACGGAGCCTACAACTAGAGGAGGAGCATATTTTGCTGAAAAGAAAGAGATGAAAGTTCAGGCAACCATCCTAGATAAAGAAATATCAAAACATCTTTCAAAAGCAATGCTAGGACCAAACAAAGATTTTCTTGATATCGAATTAAGAGGAAAGATTGAAGATGGAAAAGAAATTTGCCTAATTACCAATCTGACAAATAGTATGCAAAATGCATCAAAGGTTGTTCTTTATCTGACACTTAAGGATGCAATAATAGAATCATAGTAATTTGCAGAATTTATCATATTCTTCTTTGAGTTTTTTATCAGACAACACTTCGTAGGCTTTATTGATTTGAGCCATTTTTTCTTCTGAAGAATCTTTGTTTCTATCAGGATGATATTGTTTTGCAAGTTTTCGATATTGGTTTTTAATTTCAGATTGTGAGGAGTCATTTGTTAATCCCAATATCAAATAGTAGTTTGGTAGCGAGTTGTCGTTATACATTTCACGGAATTCTTTTGCATCAGTATTTTGTTTTCTAGAACCAAAAATTTCTTCTTCAGACCAATCAGAATGGTATTTTTCATAATCACGGTCTTTTTTAGAATCTAATTTTACATTATCATAGCTTGTTTTCTTTCTTAAGATGATATGACGTGCAAGATAGATGAAGATACCTGCGACAATTATTACTGCAATGGCAAACGTCAAGTATAGGTCTTCTGGACTTACATAATAGTCAGAAACTGCAGAAGGAGGATTCACTTGAGCGCCAGAATCATAGAAGAATTTTGCATTTGCTACGTTACTGCCAGATTCAACAATGACAAGATAATTTCCGCTAGTGTACCAACCTCCAATACCAGCAATAATTAATGTGGAGAATTTATTTTCGTCATTAGGTTTTAGACTCTCATTCCAGACATTATTTCCGTCAGGATCTTTTATAGAAATGAAAACAGAATCAAAATTGCTAGTACCCCATACAGAAATGAAATCAGATTTTTCATAAATTGTTTTGTCAATGTTGAGAGTCAATTCATCTGCAAATGTCTCAGAGATGGGAAAAACTACGAGTAGAAACAAAATGGAAAAAGTGACTATTTTCATAAGTCAATTCATCATTAGATAAAATATAACGTAAACGATTCTGTTTGGTCTAATAATGACTCCAAATCACGCCTGAAAATAACCAAAAGTGTTGAAAAAAATTAACAGGTTTTTGCTAATAAGAGAGATCAGTTGTGATTACATGGTAATAGGTTACTGCGTAAAATGCAGAGACAAAAGAGAAATGAATGGTACCCAAGCTGTAACCATGAAAAATGGAAAACCAGCAACAAAAGGTACATGCCCAACATGTGGCATTTCGATGTTCAGAATTGGTAAAGCATAACTGAACATCAAAATATCTTTTTTAGGAAATTTTTCTACTGATAGTTCCACTCATCAGATATACCATTCCATAAGGAACGGAAGGGTTTGGGTGATTTTTCAATCTCACCTTCAATCCTGTTTTCTACAGCAAAAAAGAAGTTCTCCATGGCATCAACACCGCCATCATCAAAGAGCTCTTTGCCAATTTCTTTCAGTCTAGATTTTTTAGATTCTATTTCATCTGAATCAGGATTTTGTAGACAGAATGTAAGAAGATCAATCATTTCTTCTTCTAACATAAAATCCATGAATAATCATGATATCATATATTAAAAAATATTCGGATTAAAGTTTAGGTCCAAGTTTATCATGAATTTGGGCAAGAATCATTTTTGCCTTTTCTTTATTTTCAAAGGATTCTCCTTGTTTATCCAGTATAGAATCAATTTCAAATTCTTTATCAGTTAAGATTTCTGCAACATGCTCATCCAAAGTTCCCTTACCAACCAAATAATATGCAAAGACGGTATTTTTCTGGCCAATTCTATGTAGACGATCTTCAGCTTGACGATGGATTGCAGGACTCCAATCAAGTTCAGCAAATATGACATATTTTGCATTTGTTAAATTAATACCAACATTTCCGGCTCTAAGACCAGCAATCATTAGTTTTGTGTTTCCTTTTTGGAATCTGTCAATTTCTCTTTGTCTAGCAACATCAGTTTGACCACCAATTATAGATGCAGGTTCATATTCAGAAAGACTGCTATGGAGTAAATTATGAATTGCCTTGTGATGACAAAATACAACAACGCTTTCTTCAATTTCCATGATATTGTTTACAAAGTCAGTCACATGTTTTAATTTTGCAAGACCTGCAGCTTGTCTTTCACTTTCAATTGCTCTATGATATGAAGCAGATTTGTCAAATGCAGATTCAGCATACTTTTGTTCTTCTTCAAGTTTTTTCCAAATTTTGTTTAGTTCTGCTTTATAGAATTTTTCATCAGCATGAATCATTTCAGGATAACGTACCTTATCTTTTAATTCCTTCAAGACATCAGATTTTTTTCTTCTTAGCATCACATGTTTAGTTAACTGATTACGTAATGTATCACGTTTATTTTCAAGAACTATTGCCTTACCTTTTTCATTAACATAACAAAAGTATTCACAGAATTCTTTAAAACTTCCAAGAAGACCAGGTTTTAAGATATCAACTATTGGCCAAATCTCAGAACCACGATTGTAAATTGGAGTTCCAGACAAGCCAACTCGATATTTTACACTTTCAAGTGCCGCAAGTTCTTTTACGGCGGCATATTTTTGAGTGGTTTTTGACCTAAGGTGTTGCACCTCGTCACAAACGACTGAGCGAATTCCAAGTTTCAGTAAATCAGGCAATCGTTTGTGTAGTAATTCATAATTAATTATGTAGAAATCATATTCACCGATGTCGGCTTGTTTTCCATTTCGAATCATCGTGCTAGATGGAACTTCATTTTCAATAACCTTGCCATTTTTCCCTTTTTTCTTCAAGAACTTTTCAATTTCCCTTTGCCAGTTTGTCAGAGTAACAAGAGGTGCAACAATTAGCGCAGGAAAGGAATTCTTTTCTTTTGAGATGTATGCCAAGGTTTGAACAGTTTTACCAAGACCCATTTCATCGGCAAGTAGTGCGTTACCACTTGATTTGATTAAGAAGTCCAGACCTTCCCTTTGGAAATCCAGAAGATTTCCCTTGAATTGTTTGCTAGGAGTAGCTTGCTGTAATTTTTCAATTTTAGGTACTTTGGCTTTCTTAATTGTAAGGGGTGCAATTTTTCTTTTCCAGACGGATTTGGATAATATTTCAAAAGTATAACGATCATCAATCATTTTTAATTTTTTTATATTTTCATCATTGTCAGAGACAATAACTTCATCAGGTTTATCTCCATACCACCCACGCGGGATTAATTTGGAGACCATGTTGACGGCACGATTTCCCGAGATTTTCCAGCACCATGTACCAGAATAACGATCCAATACAAATTCTAACGTTCCAAATTTTTCCATGATGTATTACCGAATTTTAGCTCATAGTTTTTCATCGTTTATGAACTTTAGGTTTGAAATTACTCAGAGTTTATATCAGATTCCAGGAGTTTTGCGGATTTTTCAAGTAGTTGATCCATACTAGTGCATTCCAGAATAGGCTGTAGATCTAAAGGAGTTTCAGAGGCTAGAGCACATAATGAATGAACATATTCCATTGTAGGGGTTTCAGTTTTCAGATAATATTGTTCCAATACATGATCAAGTTGGTGAGATGTCAGTTCAGGATTTCCAGAGGTTTTCTTGATTTTTTGTTTCCATTTTTCAACAAGATTTTCCCAATCAACTAATGAAACTGAATCTTCAATATCAGATATCATCTCAACTTCGGCTTGAATGTACATCTTTTTTTCAACACCAACATCATGATGTGATTGTTCAACGCTTCTTATTCCATGAATTGTGAAAGGATCATAATTTTCAGATTTTTCAAGAGAGGGAGGAATTAGACGTATAACCCGAAATTTTCTTCTTCCTCGAACATTTAAGAAGAGATGACCACTTGTAGAATCCACATCCTTACAGTCAATGATCTTTGCAATTGTTCCAATATCATAAGGTGCCTGCCAGTTTGAGATGGTTGCACTTTCATGACCAAGACATATGCCAAACTCTTTTTCTCCAACCATACAATCATCAACCATCTGTTTGTATCGCGGTTCAAATATCCTAAGAGGTAGATCTTGATTTGGAAATAAGACCAGATCTAGTGGAAATATAGGGATAATCTTGGTATTACTCACAGAAGTGCTATGTCATCATAATATAAAATTCAATTACATTTTTAGGCAATATTTTAAAAGAAATTATAGGATTTAGGATATCATGGATGAAGAAAATAAAGAGACCGCGGTTCTTGGAATGATTAGTAGAGGTCACTCCAAATTCAATAAGATATCTCAAGAAGCAAAAATCGAACCAAAAGAATTAGAATTAATTCTGCAAAAGCTAGAAAGTTCAGGATTGATAAAAGTCGAAGAGAAAAAAGGATGGCTGGGAACAAAAATAGATATCAAACCAACAGAAGAAGGATATAGAGAATTTGAGCGCCAGTTAAAGAATTTACAAGACAAATGGAATAATTTAGAAAATACATACAAATCAGGAAATAAGCAAGAGTTGGAACAGAAGCTCAAAGAAGACAAATCATTTTTGCCTACAATGATGATGTTTGGAATTATTGATGTGATGATGTTTAGTATGATGTTTAGTATGATTGGAGCAAGTATGGGAAGTTTCATTCCAGCAGAAGATATGCAAGGAATGGATGATGGTTCAGCAGATATGGATGGATCCGACATGGGTGATGATGGCGGATTTGACATCGACATAGGCTTCTAATGTCATACACTTCGTTTGACAACATTGGATTAGTGAAGGTGTTATCATTTTTCCAGACGCATGATTCAGAATATCTATCAGGAGAAGATCTGAGTGATGTACTAAAAATTAGCAGAGTTGCAGTTTGGAAGCACATTAAAAAAATACAATCCTTGGGATACAAAATTGAATCAAAACAAAAATTGGGATATAGATTAATCAATGAAACTGAAAAATTACTTCCCTGGGAAATAACAAAAGATCTGAAAACAGAATCAATTGGAAAGAGAGTTTATTATTTTGAAGAGATTGATTCTACACAGAATTTTGCAGAACAAATAGCGTTAGATGAAAAAGAAAATGGCACCATAGTTATTGCAGAAAAACAGACAGCAGGAAAAGGCAGATTGGATAGAAAATGGACATCGCCTAAAGGAGGAATATGGTTTTCATTAATCATTCACCCTAAATTTGACGTATCAACATCCACACTTGTACCAATTGCAGGTGCAGTAGCATTAGCAATGGCAATCAAGATTACACTGGACATAGATGTTTCAGTCAAATGGCCAAATGACATAACATTGAATGGAAAAAAGGTTGCAGGGATGTTAGTAGATGCATCATTTCAGGCAAATAATATAGATTATCTAATTTTAGGAATAGGAATTAATTTTGACATAGATGCAAAGAAAATTGAAAAAAGATTATCAAAGAGTGCAAATTTCTATGGAGTTAATTCACTTAGGAAAAAGGATGACAGTACCCCACCTAAGATTTTACTAAGAGAGTTTCTCGTACAATTTGAAAAAACATTAATCCAATTAAACAAAGGTGAAAAAGCAAAAATCGTTAAAGAATGGACAAAAAAAGCAGATAAAATTGGTAAGAAAATTTCTATCAATACATCTGATGGAAAAATTTCAGGAGTGGCTCAAGGTATTGATAATGATGGAGCGCTGAAATTAAAAACAAGCAAAGGCATAAAGAAAATTTTTGTTGGAGATGTAGTCTTAGAATAATATTCAGTAGACCATATTTGTAGAATCATTTAATTTTGAAAAAAAAATGAAAAGAATATGCGAGAATCTCAGAAAGTACTTTTTGTTTTAACAGTTAGTATCATGTTGCTTTTTTCACCTACATTGACCGCAGGATATGCTCAAGAGAGTAAAGAACTGCCAATCATGTACAAAAAAGCAAATGACCATTTTATGTTAGGAGAATATCACCAAGCAATCGAGATTTATGATGAAATTTTAGATATTTCACCTACAAGCAAGAAGACACTACTAATGAAAGGGATTGCATTAAGCAATCTGGAGAGACATAAAAGTTCAATATTAGAATTTTACAAAGTTAATCAGCAAGATCCTCAAAACATTTCAGCACTAGTTGGATTAGGTGTGGGATTTGGAAATTTTGGAGAGTATAAACAAGCATTAGTGTATTTTGAACAAGCATATGGGTTACAACCTGATAATCATATTGTAGAAAATTATTACGAGTTTGCAACTAATACAGTAAAAAAATATCCATATAATGAAGTTGAAAAGCCGGAAGTTTTTACATTAAACATTCCTGAAACAGTTCCAACATGGATAAAAAACACTGCAGGGTGGTGGGCTACAGACAAGATACCAGATGAAGAGTTTGTTAAATCATTACAATTTCTTATAGAAAATAATATCATAACAGTTCAATCATCAGGAAAAGCACAATCAGCATTGCAAGCAATTCCAACGTGGATAAAAAACACTGCAGGGTGGTGGGCTACAGACAAGATACCAGATGAAGAGTTTTTGAAAGGGATTGATTTTTTGATAGATAACGGATTACTAGTTATTGACTTACCAGATAGTCAAAAATTAACTGAAGAGGAAAAGAAAATTCAAGATAGAAATGAGTGGGAATTTGCCAGATATTTAGATAGAATAGAGAAGACAGTAAATCAGGATAAGAGATACATCGAATATCCAAATCCAAGCAATGATGTGATTAAGAAATTTCTTAGAGATTATGAGAAATGGAACTATGATCAACAAGTTGAAATTGGAAACCAAGGATTTCCAAATCCAGAATATGTCCTTGTCGATGACGTCTATCATTTAGAATACAAGATTTATGTCAATGAGCAGCCAGTAGGATTACCATTAGATCATGTCAGTACATTGGTAGACTCTTTCAAGATGTGGGAAGAAACCGAGTTTAATGCAAGCGATGGAAAAGAGGTTAAGATACATTTTGTAACAACTAAGACGAAGGCAGATGCAAATCTATGGGTCACATGGGTAGTACGAGATTTGGGAGAAGGTGTTTTGGGACATGCAAATATTGGTAAAGGAATTGTAGAAGTAGCGTTAGGAGGATATGGTTGTGATGGAAATTTCCAACTATTTCATGTGGACACAGTCGAATACATAATGACACATGAGTTAGGTCATGGAATAGGTCTAAAACATAGCAATGATCCAAATAGCATAATGTATCCTAGTATGAAAAGCACACAGTATGCATATTGTATTTTAGATGTAGATAAAAAAATAAACACTGGTTCAATAGTTTTGAAAAACGATTAACCAAGTGCTCTAGAGTGTTTTTGAGTGTGAGGACGTTCTCCTGAGAACTTACGTCGCATGTGACCAGAAGGTCTGCCATACAACAACTCTAAGAACCAACTTTCATGTTCAATTTCTTCCATCAAGATGTCTTTTGCAATCTCATAAGTTGCAGGATCTTTACCAAGAGTCATTTTACAAACTTTATCCCAGTTTACAATTGCACCTTGTTCTGCTTTAAGACATTTTTCTAGTATTCCTTTGATGTCTGTCGGATTTTTTGGCAATTGCAAAAATTCACAACCAGACATTTTGATGAATGCTTGTGCATCATTTGGAAGACTTCCTCCTAATTGGAAAATTCTCTCAATACAGGATTCAAAGTGACTAAGATCTTCAAGACGAGCATCTTCAATTATCCCCTTGATTCCTTCTCCTTCCATGCCTGTAGCATGCATTCTGAGGTTTGTGAAGTAATAGTATGCAGTAAATTCCACAGATGCATTTGTGATGAGAAGTTTCACTAGTTTATCAACATCTAATCCATTTTTTTTGAGGACTTCAACGCCGACAACTTTTGGCTTCTTTGTTACCATACAGAAAATATTTTCATGTATGAATAAAGAGTTTCGCTGGTTGTTCTAATAATTCAGAATCATTAACAAGAAGAGACATACTATTAACCAGAAGATTAGTTGTGAAATGATATTAAGTTGATTTGTAGAATATGTATAGTTGAAATCATCTAGTGAGCAAAGATGCCCTTCTTGTAACAAAACCACCCTAATTACAGACGATAATTCAGGCGAAATTGTCTGCAAGACATGCGGTATTGTATTATCAGAAGGTAGTGAAGCATCAGGACCAGAATGGAGATCATTTGCAAATGATGGAGTAGACAAGAGTAGAACAGGTACAGGTACATCAATTACAATGCACGATATGGGATTATCAACAGTAATTGGTGCAGTAAATAAAGATGCAACAGGAAAACCTCTAACATCTGCAATGAAACAATCAATTGACAGATTACGAACATGGGACAGCAGATCACAAGCTCATTCATCTACCGATAAAAATTTGAGGCAGGCTCTAAGTGAGATGGATAAATTGAAAGATAAATTATCTTTAACAGATGCTGTAATTGAAAAAGCCGCATATATTTATCGTAAAGCCATTGAGAAAAAGCTCGTAAAAGGACGTTCAATACAAGGACTAGTTGCAGCATGTGTATATGCAGCATGTAGAGACACAGAGACACCAAGAACATTAGATAATGTGGCAGATGGAATAAACATTAGAAGAAAAGATGTAGCCAGATGTTATAGACTTGTATTTAGAGAATTAGACTTGAAAGTACCAGTAGCAGACCCAGTTAATGGAATTCCAAGAATTGCAAGTGTTGCAGGATTAGGAGAAAAAACAAAACGAAAAGCAGTGGAGATTCTAAGAAAAGCAAAAAAGATTGGAGTCGTAGCAGGAAAAGATCCTACAGGATTAGCAGCTGCAGCATTATATCTTGCATGTATTTCAGAAGGAGGAAACAAAACCCAAAAAGAAATTTCTGAAGCCTCAGGAGTTACAGAAGTAACCATACGAAATAGATGTGCAGGATTAAAAACATTCTTAGAAAAATAATCAGTTAAAATCTTTCAAAGGATCATTTTCACGTCTTCGCATTACAACAAATATTCCTAAAGTCATGCCAAGTTGATATATCACATACAGGATTATTTGGAAAGTTGTTGGTACATAATCAGTGAATCTTCCTAACAATGCGATAATGAATACTATCACACTAATTGTAAATACAAAATATCTTGAAAGAGGATTTAGTTCAGCAAACCGGAATAATAGTATCAGTGTGATAGATATGAAAATTCCAGAGATTGCAATTATTCCGGCATTCAATCCAAGTACATCAATAAGCAAGAGAAATGCAGCCTCAGGGGTTTCAGGCATGACAAATTCAGTGAATTCAACTTTTTGAGGTTCAGCAAATTTTGATATGTTTCCAGCTGCATTAATTGAGAATAGAATTAAAATTACAATTGAGACTCCTTTTGCGTATTTCTTTAATTTTGGAAATTTACGTCGTATTCCGCGAGCAAGTATTGCACCTTGTAAAAGACCAATCGCAAAGACAACAGCAAACGTATAGTAGTAATATTCTTCAGCTAATTGTAGTATGTCCAACTTATTTTGTATTGTTGCTGTCCATTTTAAAGACTAAAGATTAGAATTAACAGACTAGGAAGAAAATATTGAATAGACTTTTCAAGTCGAAAAATATTGTATAAACATGTCAGAGAATTTCAAGATTGAAGCGCCATATCTGCCAGGCGAGAAAGGTTGTAGAATTACATGGCTATACACAGATGATGATGAAAAAACATTATACCTACGACATGAAGATTTGATGGAAATTATCGATATTTTAGAGCACGGTTCAACTGCAAAAGTTGAGATGGAAGATGGCGCAAGTTCAATACTTGTAAACACAGATTCAACTGATTTTTTTCTTGCAGGTCAGAAACCACAAAAAATTGAAACACTTGCACTAAAGATAGCATTGAAAGAATTTATGAAAGATAACCCAGATGCTTGACTTTAGATTATGTTTCCAGGATTTAAAATTCCAGAAGGATCAAATTGTTTCTTGATATACTGAAATTTTTGTAAAAGATGAGGAGAGTATTGTAATTTGAGATACTTTGTGCGTGCAATACCATCACCATGTTCGCCAGAAATTGTGCCATCCAGAGATATCACAAATGAAAAGAATTCTTTGTGTAGTTTATCCAGATTTCGTTTTGAATTTGAAATTAATCTAATGTGTAAATTTCCGTTCCCAGCATGACCATAAATGACAAACTTTAGACGATATTTTTTGGCAATTTTTTTCAAAAAAGTAACAAGATATTTTAGATTTTCAGGAGGTACTGTTGCATCTTCTATCACGTGAGGAACAAGTTGATTTTTTGGGATGTTTTTTAAAGTAAAGAATAATGCTGAATCTCTATATGACCACCATTTTTCAACATCAGATTTTTTATTAGAAGTGAAAATTATAGAGAACTGACGAATAAGAGAGTCTAGATTTTTTTGTGATTTAGTTACATTGGCGTCAAATTCTATCATCAAAAGACATTTTGTTTTATCTTTGAATTTATGAGGGATGTTTTTGATTACGGTTTCATCTACAAATTCAAGAGACGATGGATTTAGGCGAAGAATGTATGGAACAAGATAGAGGGCATCCTCTAGTCTGTTAAAACCGACAACGGTTAGTTGACGTTTTTTTGGAATATCAAATATTCGTAATTTTGCCTGAACAATTATGCCCAGTGTAGATTCAGAACCAGCGATAATTTTTTGAGAGTTGTTTTCATTTACAACGTCCAGTCTATAACCTGCAGAATTTTTTGTTACGTGAGGATATAGGTGAACAGTTTCATTAGAAATTTTAGCAATTTTTTTTGATATTGTTTTATTTTTTGGAAGAATTATTTCTGTACCATTTCCATCAACTAAAACTATTTCAAGTAAATTATCTATCACACTGCCATATTTCAGTGACCTAGAACCACTTGAATTATTTGCAATCATTCCACCAATTTTACAGAAAGCGCCAACAGAAGGATTTGGGCCTAAAAACTTTTTGTTGCGTTTTAGAATTAAATCTAATTCCCCTTTACTAACTCCAGCGCCGACAGTGACATAATTTTTTGATAATTTTATTTTGTTGAAGTTTTTCATATCTAAGATTATGCCGGTTGTCAGAGAACTTCCAACAAGTCCAGTAGATCCTCCACGTGCACATACAGGAATTTTTCTTTTTTTGGCAAATCTAATAGTTTTTTTTACATCATCAACAGTGTTAGGAAAAACAATCAGTCTTGGTCTTTTTGAATAAGCACTTGAGTCAAGAGAGTAAAAATCAAGGAATTCCTTTTCCGCAGTAACCTTCCCTGAAATCAGATTCTTCAATGAATCAACTAATTTTTCCTTCATGAATTTTTAATAAAATGGAAATATTTGTTGTTTTTTGAACTTTTGGTTAGTATTAGTTCAAAATTATCTGAGAACCATCTATAAATAGACATAAAATAATAAAAAATTAAGATGGAAAACGGTACCGTAAAATGGTTCAATCAAACCAAAGGTTTCGGTTTTATCGAACGCGAAAATGAAGACAAAGATTTGTTTGTTCACAAGACAAATGTTGAAGGTCAAATTAGAGACGGAGATAAAGTTGAATTCGAAATTGGCGAATCAGAGAAAGGCCCAAACGCTGTAAAAGTGAAAAGAGTAGAGTAAGACTAGTAATTTAAAATTAATTTTCTTAACAATCTATTATTGAGTAACTACCAATTTTCTTTTTTTTAATTTCTAAAAGTAAATGCCTAGTTTTCACTAAGGGATTCAAAAATGAATCGTCATGCATATGTCTTTCTATGTTTGTGGCCGTACCGATGTTTTGGTCTATTAGTAATGGCTGGCTCACCACTCGCCGAAGCTTGTGATCTACACCACCATTCTATCAACGCAGTCTTCTGCTGCGAACCTTCAACTTTATGTAACGCTGTCATGTCTCAGGATAGGCTTCGTGCTTAGATGCTTTCAGCACTTAACCTAAATCGCTTAGCTGCCCGGCCTGCCTTATCAGACAACGGATAGGAAAAGCCGACATCGAGGTACCAAACCGCGGGGTCGATAGGAGCTCTCGCCCGCGACGAGCCTGTTATCCCTGGGGTAATTTTTCTGTCACCTTCGGGCCCCAATAGTGGGCACACGAAGGATCGCTAAGCCCGACTTTCGTCTCTGAATTCCGTGCGTTTGGAAATCCAGTCAGTCCGGTTTTTGGCTTTGCCCTCTTCAACGGATTTCTGACCCGTTTGAACCGAACTTTGGGCCCCCCTGATATCTTTTCAGGGGGGTGCCGCCCCAGCCGAACTGCCCACCTGCACGTGTCCCCGGTCTGCACCGGGTAAGTAGTACTGCAAAAATAATCTGGTGTTACATCGTTGCTTCACTCATTTCCCAAAGAAAATGAGGCATGGCTCCCAGATACACTATGTAATCTTTACTATACTACAAGCACAAGCTGCAGTAAAACTCCACGGGGTCTTCTCTCCCCGATGGAAGATGATGGACTGTTCGTCCACCTTATGTGGCTTCACCGGGTTGTAGGTGGGGACAGTGGGGCTCTCGTTGTTCCATTCATGCGCGTCGGAACTTACCCGACAAGGCATTTGGCTACCTTAAGAGAGTCAGAGTTACTCCCGGCGTTA
>LUMP01000200.1_pt1 | contig 23273 bp, 26 predicted proteins | sample 729641 | NCBI WGS metagenome assembly LUMP01 (sample SAMN03860260, study PRJNA289734) | marine metagenome | biome: seawater column; feature: ocean; material: water; isolation source: Red Sea water column Station 12 - depth 47m | place: Saudi Arabia: Red Sea | collected 2011-10-15 | depth 47 m | reverse complement strand
CATATACCTCTGGCATAAATCTTGGGGAACAGTGACAGTAAAATTCCAAATCTTCAGTCTCGCTTAGATTAGTAATTCTTTGAGGAATATTGGCTGGAATTATAACGCTATCCCCAACTGAAACCTCAAATTCTTCTTCACCCACCATGACCAATCCACTTCCTTTTCGAATAATATAGATTTCTTTTGTATCCCTAAGACAGTGTAGTTGTGTCGTAACTGAAGGCTCAACTCTGGCAATTGCCAAAGAAAAATCTTTAACTTCATCACTATTTAAACACTCTGTGATAAAACATCTTTCGTCAGTCCAAAATTCATGAGAACTGATTTTATCTTTCGATAACTTCACTGGAAAATTCCTTTCATTTTAAATATTACCAGCTTGGAACGCAGTCCATGCCACCATCTACTGTAAGATTGGCACCAGTAATAAATTTTGCATGATCTCCTGCCAAAAATATAGCAGCATTAGCCACATCTTCAGCTCAAGCGCTGAGGCCTTTGTAAAGTTTATAAGACCTGCTTTCGAAGCTGCGTAATGGCTATGATTTAAAGCAGGTGTCAGAGCTTCTATAGAACAGATATTAACAATGGACCCTCCTCTTTGAGCCTGTTCAGCAAAATATCGTGTCATCAAAATTGGGACTTGCAGATTAATCTCCAGCATTTCCCTCACTTTTGTTCCACTCATATCTGTTAATGCGCTTAAGGTTTGAGTAGCAGCATTGTTAACCAAAACATCAACAGTTTTCTGATCTTTCATAAGTGTTTCAAATATTTGTTTGCATGCATCTTGATTTGAAAAATCTCCAAAGACTCCTGAGATATCTGCCATTGAAAGCTTTGATAACTTGGTTTTAGCTTCTATGAACTCGGGGCTTTCGTTTCTTGCATGAAGAACTAATTCCGCTCCAGCCTCTGCAAACTTTTTTGCGATGGCAAACCCAATGCCACCTTTTGATCCTGTAATTAGAACCCGCTTTCCCGTCAGCTCAGTCAACTAAAATCTCCCTGGTCTGTGAAATATAAAAATCTAAGATAATCTCAATACCAAGTGTTCAAAAGTTCTGGCAAAATAGATTTAATTTTTTTTCCAGCAATACTGGCATGTTCTAACACCTCTTCAATCGTATCAGGTTGCTGATCTTCTCCCCCATCAGCCTTATTTGTAATTGCTGAAAGGCCAACAACCTCAAAACCAGCCTGTTTGGCAGCAATTACTTCCATTATCGTAGACATTCCAACGGCATTCGCACCACTTGCGCTTAGAAAGCGCCGTTCTGCTGAAGTTTCCAAAGAAGGGCCAGTTATTCCCGCGTAAATTCCTTGGCTTAATTTGATACTGGCGTTTTCAAAACAATTAGAGACTATCTTCTGTACCTTTTTATCATAAGCATCAGACATATCAGGAAATCGCAAACCTAAGTCATCATTGTGAGGACCAATAAGTGGATTTTGGCCAGTGAAATTAATATGATCGGTTAACATCATTATGCTTCCAGGCTCAAAACTTTTGTCCAAAGCACCTGCAGCATTTGTTACGATCATCTTCCCTACACCTAAGCTTTTAGCAACCCTTATTGGAAATCCTATTTCATGGGCTTTCCACCCCTCATATAGATGCAACCGACCCTGCATAACCATTACACACCTGCCACCAAAGAACCCTACCACTAAGTTTCCTGCGTGAGATGGTGCCGTAGAGACAGGAAACCCTGGTATTTCTTTATATGGAATTACAACTTCATTTGAGATTTCATCTATTACATCACCCAAACCAGATCCTAAAATTAAAAGAAACTCAGGCTGATGATTTATTCTTTCACTAATATACGCAGAAGCAAATTTTATTTTTTTTATGACATCATTTTCCATGGAACCACTTTTTTATTCAAGGCTGGCTTTTATTTGTGGCGCTAATTCACGAACCTGGTCGTAAATTTTTTCAATATCAATTCCAGTGATTTTTTTATTTTTCACAATATGTTTCCCCGATACAAAAACATCTGTTATGTCAGATCGGCCTGCGCCAAATACAAGATGTGTTATGGGATCAAATAAAGGTATAGAATGAGAGTTATTTACATCAACCATGATAATATCTGCACATTTTCCTATTTCCAAACTTCCAATTGACTCAGATTTACCTAATGCTTTCGCACCATTAATCGTTGCCATGTGAAGCACCTGCTCAGCAGTTAGAGCGTCAGCTTCCATATTGATGCCTTTTGCTAAACCACAAGTTAACCGCATTGCCAGCCACATATCTAAGTCAAAAAGAGAAATCTCTTTTTCATCAAGATGTACACAATGAGCCAGTACTACATTTTCACCCAACAATTTATGTTCATTCAAATGTCTTATGACTGAATTATTATATCTTGTCTTAATATCATTTTGTTCTGCTTTAGTTTCTGCTGCATGGGTGCAAAATAATATCCCATACTCATCCGCAATTCTCTTTGCATCAGTCAAGTTTTCTGGAGAAACCGTATAACTACCATGAGGCAGAATCGCAGGGATTACGTTTTCATCAGCCTCATGATTTTGAGAAAACTGATGAGCCTCAGAAATATAATCTTCATGACACCGGCCACCTATTCCTGGCAAATCAAAAAAGATCCCACCGGTAGAGATCCGCATACCTAATTTTTTTGCAGCATTAGCTGTTTCTTCTGGATACCAAAACATATCCATCACAGTAGTCGCGCCACTCAGCAGATTTTCTGCCAATCCTAAAATGGAACCCAAGTGTGTAGTTTCAGGGGTAAGGATTGCTTTCTCAGCTATCCAAACACGTCCTAACCACTCCTCAAGAGGCAGGTTTTCCACAAGCCCTCTAAATAAACTATCAGCAGCATGACAGTGCATGTTAATCAAACCCGGCATTACTATATTGCCATTTGCTGAGATCGTTTTTTTTGCTCGAAAGCTATCGACTGAAACTGTATCAGAGCTTTCTAGTGCTGTTATCCTTCCATCACTGACCGTAATCAGGCCATTTTTAATAATGGCATGAGCTGGATCACATGTTACGATTAAGGCGTCTTTAATTAAAATATCATCCATTGCGATACTCTCTCATACTTATCAAATCTCTTGTCTCAGTGAATGACCCAAACACTAGCACCAAGAAGGATCCATTTAAGTAACCTGTTGTATAAATCCAGATCCGTGAAGGTTCTATAATTATCTACTTTTTTCCAATATTGCTTTTGCGAGTTCGTAATCAAGAATAGCATGCGTGACAAATTTCCCTTTTAAAGCCGCCAATACAGCTAAGTCTTTTTTTAATCCTGAAGCAACTAAGATCCTTTTTGGGGTTTTTAGAATATCTTCCAGCTGAATTGCTATCATACGTTCTTGAAGTTGATGAGGTAGCTTACTTCCATCTGCTTGAATAAAACCGCTGCATAACCAACCAGCGCCCCCTTCATCTTTAATTTTTTCTAAATCTTTTTCGCTTATTATTCCTGAAGAGAGAATGTGAGTACTATCTGAGAGGTCACCAACAGATGTTATTATAGCACTGAGATTTTTTAACCTTTTTAATTGCGCTTTAATCGTTTCTTCTTGTCTTAAATCTTGAGCTAAAGGCTTGCTTGAAAGAATTGCTGGCGAATGAAGAGTATAACACTGTGCACCTATTCTGTTAGCAATTTGAATTGCGCAGTCTTCCGCACTTAGTAATCTGTCTGACTCCATTGATCCTATTATCTGACAAACTGAGGTGCTATCAATTTTGCGGTCCGGTAAATTTTCCCCAACTGACTTTATGGTTTCACCCCAAGCGACACCTATTACGTCACCTGGCTCAATAATGTTATAAAAAGCTAAAGCAGCCACTCTAGCAGTTTGCCGCAATGCGGATGAAGGATCAGAATTTGGTCCACTGTTCGCTATGTAAACATCCTCAAGATCAAACATTTTTCGCAATTCTTGACCAATTGAGGAGCTCCGAAGGCTTTCACCGTTGACCCTGATATCTACGATGCCACGATCTCGCCCTTCTTTTAAATAATTTACTATAGTCGCTCTAGAGAGACCAAGACGATCTGCTATCTGACCCTGATTTAAACCTTCCTGATAATATAAAAGAGCAACATTAGCCAAATAACTTTCATCTTTCGTCGAGTATGAAAGACCAGCTTCAGTTTCAGTGTTACTCTTTCTCAGCATAAGCTTTTTTCATTTCTGATTAACGTAAAGAAGCTTCCACATTACCGCCATCTACTGTCATGACATGTCCAGTTGTTCGTTCAGATTGAGCGAGTGCAACAAAAGCTTGTGCCACGTGGCTAGCTCTCACTTCTGCATTTAGTAAATTACCAGCCATATAGCTTTCTTCCGAAACGCCCCTTGCAGTTGCACGTTCAGCTATAAAATTATCTGTAAGCAAGCCAGATCTTATTCTGTCAGCGTTTACCCCATTAACTCGGATACCATCTGCTCCCAGCTCAAGCGCAAGCTGCCGCATCATGAAAAATGTGGTTGCTTTTGGCATTCCGTATGCACCAAAATTTTTACCTGGGTTGACGGCTTGTTTCGAAATATTAAACAAAATTTGACCGCCTCTGGATTGTAACTTCAGCAAGTTGGCTGCTTCTTTTGCAAACTCATAATGAGAAAAAAAGTTTAACTCAAAAGCTTTTCTTACCGAGGAAGCTGGCATATCTACCATTGCCCCTGATTGAGCTGATCCTGCGTTTGAAACAAGTATATCAAGACCCCCATATGCCTCTATCACAGTTTTAATTGCTTCTGATGCAGCATCTGGATCAGTTACGTCGAGCGCTTTTCCAAAATGCCCTGGTCCCAATTTTTCAGTAGCAATATCCAAATTTTCTTGATTGATATCAACTAAGAAGCATTGTGCACCTAATGAAGAAAAAGCCTTCGCCGTTTCAAATCCAATGGTTCCTGAACCTCCAGTTACCATTACCACTTTACCTTGAAACGGTGGGGCTTTGCCTTTGCCCAATTTAGCTTGCTCCAACGACCAGTATTCACAGTCAAACAAATCTTTTTCACCAATTGGATAAAAACCACCTGCATCCTCGCCAACTGACCTTACGCGGGCATTTTGTACAACAAGATCACCCGCTATACTTGCAGATTTAAAATTTGCACCAAGGCCTAGAAGACCTACTCCCTCCATCCATATTGTTTTCGGATCAGGCGGAAGAATAGTTTTGGGTTGGGCCGCTTTAGGAGCCTGCCTTTCAAACATCGCCTTATATTCAATTTCATAGTCCTTTAGCGCTTCTTTTATAGCAGACCTTCCCTGTTCCCAGACTGATTTGCGCAAAACTAAAGGACGGCCCTTGATCCTAATAACATGGTCTGGTGAAGCTGTTCCTCGTTCTGACAAGCTTTCTAAATCATCTCTCTTTAGAAACTTCATTTCTTCTGGACCATTTCTTACATCAATAATCGGCATAGCAGCATTAGGACCAATCATTTCTGCAATTAGACCCCTTATAACTGGTAAAACTCCATGAGATGAGTGGCTGGCTTTCACATTGAGAGCGGTTGGATTTTCAAGATTTAAGTAATCGGCAACAGTTTGTGTGTGCGATATTATCTGATTATAACTTTTTTCAGCTGTCTGGCCAAAAGCAAAATGACCATGCCCTAGTAAGATCAGGCCCTCTACACTGGGATCCTCTTCATAAACTTCAGCAGCTTTTTTTGCTAGAGCGAAACCAGGCATTATGTATGGTACTATTCCTAACCGCGAACCAAAAATTTCTCTGCAAACTTCTTCAGCGTTTGGGAGATTCGCAAGAATTAGAAATGGTGTGGCATGGGTATGATCAACAAATTTATGAGGCAAAAACGCATGCAAAAGTGTTTCAACGGAAGGGTTTGGCGCAGAGCTGTCTAACAAATTAGCTCTCTGTACATTTACCATATCTTCATCAGACAGTTTATCTAGGTTTCGTAACTCTCTCAGAGGGTCCAACCACAGGCCAGGAAGGCCAGGTGCTTGTATCGTATCTAAGTCCCAGCCTGATCCTTTAACATGTATTACTTGTTTAGTATTTCCAAAAAGATCTTTTCGTTCAACTTTAACAGATGTGTTACCGCCACCGTGCATAATATAGGATTTAGCTTCACTAGAATTATAATTATTTTTGATCATATTGTTTAAAGTCCTGCTAAATCTGGAAACATTTTTGCTAAAGCTTTTTCGGATGCATCAGAAACACCCCTCTCAGTTATCAATCCTGTAACTAGTCTGTTTGGGGTGACATCAAACGCTGGGTTACCTCCAGAAACACCCTCTGAGGTAACTCTTATTTCTTCAATGCTATTTTTTTCGTGGTGTCCAAAAATATGAGTGACCTCACGAGACGCTCGCTCCTCAATTGGGATATCCGCTACGCCATCACTTATTGTCCAATCTATTGTGGGTGAAGGCAAAGCTACATAAAAAGGAACGCCGTTATCGTGAGCTGCTAGAGCCTTAAGATACGTGCCAATTTTGTTACAGACATCACCTTGAGCAGTGGTTCTATCAGTGCCTACAATAACCATATCAACAAGACCCTTCTGCATTAGATGTCCACCAGCATTATCTGTAATATATGTATTACTAATACCATGGCTCTCTAACTCCCAGGCTGTCATTGCGCCCTGATTTCTTGGCCTTGTTTCATCGACCCAAACATGGATAGGAATGCCTGCTTCGTGTGCATGATACATTGGTGAAGTAGCTGTACCCCAATCTACAGTAGCCGGCCATCCAGCATTGCAGTGTGTTAACATCCTAACAGGTTCACCAGCAGGTTTTTTGGATGCTATTTTTTTGACAATCTCTAATCCGTGCTCACCTATCTTTTTATTAATGCCAACATCTTCTTCAGCGACCAAATGAGCTAGCTCTAATGCTTTTAAAGGACGCTCATCTTCTGAAACTGGGGTTAGTGCACCTAGTAGCCTATCCAGAGCCCACTTTAAATTGATTGCTGTTGGACGCGTCTCTATCAAAGTATCATATGTATTTTTCAGACCCGAGTCTGAAGCATCATCACTTAAAGATATTGCTACACCATAAGCAGCAGTTGCACCTATAAGAGGTGCACCCCTTACCCACATATCGCGTATTGCCACTGCAAATTCATTCAAGTTTGTTAGAGCAACAATCCTAAAATCATGAGGTAACCATCTTTGATCTATAATTTTTACCTGACAATCTTTGTAATCATACCAGATCGACCGATAATGAGTTCCTTGAACCTTCATAGGTAATTCTCCGAATTGAACTTTTTTGCCAGATCGGTCAGTTCACTAGCATTTTTTATCGACTTATTATTTAATATTAAATCTCTTCCCATCATTAAGTTTCTAGCTTCAAGCTGGGATCTCTTCTTAGTGTCACTAATCTCCTCAAAATCTGCATTATGAGCAAGTGATAAGACACGTCTGTGCATTTCAATACCGCATATGGCAACAGCATCTTGCCATATGTGTTCCAGCATGTTGTTAAGAGCAATTTCTGAACTATCACCCTGATCTTCAAACATTGACCGAGGAAACAAAATACCTGTTCTTTCAGAATTCCATAGTTTTTTGAATTCATTCTGAAATGCCGCACAAGTTTCTATAATAACCTCCAGAATCCAACTTTGATATTCTAACAATGTTTGGCTACTGCGATGCCCTGGTTGACTGAAATATGCCATTAAATAATTGGAAATTAACATCCCAATATCAAAGCCCATTGGACCATAATAGCCAAATTCTGGGTCTATAACTTTTGTTTCATTATCAGTGCACATCACTGAACCTGAATGTAAATCACCATGACATAAAGTTTCAGTATTAGCTGTGAACTTCATCAACATCCTCTGAGCTTCACTTTTCATTTTAACATCGGATCTAAGTATCTTAACAACCGGATCCAATCCGTCTGTATGATGATTCATTTCCGCCTGAAAATAAGGATCCGTGAATACCAGACTTTCAGTGATCGCCATAAGAGCCAGGTTTCCCTGAAACATTGCCGTATCACTCTTTTTGTCTGCTGTTTGGAGTGACAAATCGGAACCTCTAAAAGCAGTACGGGCACAGAATTCTCCAAGCCTCTGCGCTAACCCGTCAATTTTGTCTCCAGCTATTAATTTTTTTCTTAAGATGACATGCGGCAAAAGCATTTCCATAGCTATAATGGCTTGCTCTTTATTGAAATAATATATTTCCGGAACACTCCCAGGATCGCGCTTCGCTTGCCTTACTAAAACCTCATGCTCATAAAATGAGCGACTTAAAGGTAATGGCCAGCTATCGCCCACCAACCTGACATAAGGCAAAGCCTGCTTTACGATTATATTCCCTGAGTTACTTGAGACCGTATAAACTAGATTTAAATTTCCATCGCCTACTTCATTTATTTTCCATTTACTTGTGTCATCACCAACTATTTTACAGATTGCCTCGACAGAACCCAATCTGTCAGCAAGCGTTTCGATTGTAAGAGGTTGGTATTTATCCGGAGACATACAATGGTTCCTCCTTATTTAAATTTTAACTTATAATGAACATGAACAAGCATTAGCATAATTTGACTTTTGTCAATAGTGTTGACAATTGAAAAGCTTAGGTTAAGCTTTTCTGAGGGAGAGGGGAATGTCGAAAATTGCTTGCCAAATTTCAGGTATTGTAAAATCATTTGGACCAAACAAAGTTCTCCGGGAAATTAACTTAGATTTGCCGGCTGGTATGGTCACTGTTCTTATGGGCGCGAATGGTGCCGGAAAGTCAACTTTAGTTAAAATTCTATGTGGCGTTCATCAAGCAGATGCCGGAACGGTTAATCTTTTTGGTGAAAGATTCGAACCAGTTTCACCTGCAGACGCATTTAAATCTGGAGTTGTAACCGTGCATCAATCAATAAACAACGGTGTTATTCCTGATTTGGACGTAGTTTCAAACCTAATGATTGATAAACTTGCAGAACAAAATTCAGGGTTTTTTATTAACTCAGAAAAACTTAAAAGAAACGCTGATGAAATTGCTTCGGCTATGAATATTAACATGGATACCTCCACTTTGGTGCGAGATTTGGGTCCAGCCGATAAGCAGATGATTGCCATAGCTCGCGCAATGGCACATGCTCCCAAACTGCTTATCTTGGATGAGCCGACTTCCTCTCTTTCTGAAAATGAAGCAAAAAGGCTTTTTAAACTTTTACAAAAACTAAAAGAGCAAGGCGTTGCTATTTTGTACATTTCCCACCGAATGTCCGATATAAATAATATTGCGGATCGCATAGTAGCCATGAGAGACGGTACTATATCAGGGCTATTTGAAGAAAAGCCTCTCAATTATGAGGGCGCTGTAACGGCAATGCTCGGCCAAAAACTTTCTCAAAATGAGATAAAGATAAATGAGCGAGAAAAAGAAATATTGAACTTAAAGGACGTAAAATTAGCCAATGATAGCAAACCCTTTAACTTGTCTTTCTTTGAAAATGAAATTGTTTCAATTACCGGTCTGATTGGTAGTGGCAAAACAGCTTTAGCGTCACAAATATTCGGTTTAAATCCTGATCCGAAAGTCACTATGACCTTAAATGGCAATTCATACAGCCCACAAAGCCCAGAGCAGGCTATTTCAGCTGGCGTTTTTATGTGTCCGAAAGATAGAGCGTCAAATGCTGTGGTGTCAGAATTTGATATATCTAACAATCTGGCATTACCATTTTTCAAAAGCCATAGCAGATTTTCTTTTATTCGGAAGAAAAGTCTTACGCAAAATGCTAGAAACTCTATCAATGAGCTTGGAATAGTGTGTCAGTCTGAAATGGACTCTGTTACAACATTATCTGGGGGAAACCAGCAGAAGGTCATGGTTGGAAGATGGTTAGCTGAGGACTCTTCTGTACTTCTACTAGACGAACCCTTTCAAGGAGTAGACATAAAAGCCCGGCGTGATATCGGTCATCAAATACGATCAACATCTAGACAAAGAGCCACCATAATATTTGTTGCTGAGCTTGATGAGGCCTTAGAAATAGCAGACAGGGTTATTGTTTTACACGAGGGAAATCTTGTTGGTGACTATCAAAACAAAAGTAAAAATATACCAAAAATAGTATCAAGTTTTAGCGGAAGTGCTAATAATCTAGATAGCGCAAATTACGGAACTTAATTATGGCTACTAATGAAAAAATGAATTCCCGAAGTTTTGCTATAAAGTATGGCTTTCTTATTTTGCTTGCAGGTTTGTTAATCTTCTTTTCCATAGCGGCCGAGGGTTTTGCTGGACCACGATCGGCTGTATTTATTTTTCAGTCCGTTTCTATAACAGGTATTTTGGCCCTAGGTGTCACAGCAACTTTAGTTGTCGATGGCTTTGACCTTTCGATCGGATCAGTTGCAACTTCTGCACTTATGCTATCGGCATATGTTATGGTTGTCTTAGAGATGTCAGCTTTCACCGCAATTATTGCATGTTTAATCATGGGTGCCGCAGTTGGTTTCATCAACGGATTACTAATCGTAAAAGCCAGAGTTCCAGATCTTTTGGCAACTCTAGGAATGATGTTCCTATTAATAGGACTTCAGCGCATTCCAACAGAGGGTCGCTCAATTTCTACTGGCATGAAATTACCAGACGGGTCCACTGCTGAAGGAGTGTACTCACAAGCTTTTTTATGGCTTGGGGGACATAGACTAGACTTCTTTTTAGAAAAACTTATTCCGATACCAGTAATCATTTTCATTCTAGTAGGTATTTTAATATGGGTTTTTCTAGAATTAACACGGCACGGAAGATTGATGTATGCCATTGGTTCCAATGAAACAGCAACGGCACTTGCTGGTGCTAATGTGAATAGATACAAAATTTTAGCTTACGTTATATCTGGGGTAATGGCATCCATCGGTGGTATATTGCTTTCCGCTCGCTTGGGGAGGGGAGATATTGCTTCAGGAAACAATCTATTACTAGATTCAGTAGCTGCGGCGCTAATTGGATTTGCTGTTCTTGGTGCAGCCAAACCTAACGCATTTGGAACAGCGATAGGTGCCCTGTTTGTGGGTATTCTTTTGCAGGGTCTCACAATGATGAATGCACCCTATTATACACAAGATTTTGTAAAAGGCGCAGTGCTAGTAATCGCACTGATTTTTACATTTGCCCTATCTTTCAGTGGGCGTAAAAGCGGCCATTGACTTGGCTAGTAAACAAGGGAGGAAGACTATGATAAGAAGATCAATACTGAAACTAATTGGGGGAATGGTTGCATTACCTGTGACCCTTACCACCTCTGCATTAGCAGGAGATATGCCTGCACCATTTGACAATCCTGGCGATGTAAAAATCGCTCTTGTCAGATACCTTTCAACAGGTGACTTTTTTCAAGCATATTTGTCAGGGGTAGAAACACAAGCAGCAGCTCTAGGAGTTGACTTGAGAGTTTTTGATAGTAGGCAAGATGCTGCCCTTCAATCTGATATGGTAGACCAAGCCATAGCGCTTGGCGTTGATGGAATCGTAATTCAACATGGGCTTACTGAAAGTATGCGAGACGCAGCTCAAAGAGCTGTAGATGCTGGAATTAAAGTTGTTGCATTTGATGTGAACGTTGAGAACGCAGCAATTCCTCAAATAGAACAATCTGACTACTTACTAGGTAAGCTTGCTTTGGAACAAGCTATCAAAGATAATGGAACATCTTGGAAAGCTGGCTATGTTTATGTTCCTGGTATTGCGCCACTAGACAGAAGACATGCTGCATGGGAAGACATAAAAGCTGCAAACCCTGGCATAGAAGAAGTTGCTCAATTTGGTACGCTTGATAACCCAATTGCAAACTCAAACGCCAACCAGGCACGTTCCGTATTGCAAGCCAACTCAGATATTACTGTTATGTTTGCTCCATATGACGAATTTGCCAAAGGCGTAAAAATCGCAGTGGACGAAGCTGGGCTAACAGATCAAATAGATATTTATTCAGCTGACGTTTCTACTGCCGACATATCAGCAATGCGCGAACCTAATTCTGCTTGGGCAGCAACAGTTGCTACTAATCCTGCAGTTGTTGGAGAAGTGTCAGTAAGATCACTCGCCATGATGCTTGCTGGTGAAAACCCAGGTAGTAATGTTGTCGTGCCACCAACATTGATCACTCAGAAATTCTTAAATGATAATGATATTAAGAATATGGAAGACCTATCAGCAAAAATGCCACAATTTGCTCACGCTGATGTGTCAGTTCCAAGCTGGATGCCATTACCTAAGCGTTAAAACTATTTTGAGCTGGGTACATACCCAGCTCAAATTTCTTTTCTATATTTGACTTTTAGAATTCAGAAGATCTATGCCCAGAAATATTATTAAGATTTTAGAAAAAAATTTTAGTGATATGAAGGCCGGTGAAAAAATGCTGATATCTTCTCCTGAGAAAATTACCGAATATGTTAATTCCTTGGCACCAGGATGCTTCAAGTCGGTGAAACAAATCCGGAAAGAATTGGCATTATTAGAGGGCGCAGACAATACTTGCCCCGTAACCACAGGAATTTTTCTCAAGAAGGCAATTCAAGATAATTATAATCCAGAGAGAATAGAGAGATCTTCTATGCCTTTTTGGCGAGTAATTGATGAACGCCATCCAATTATAAAAAAGCTTGGAATTGACAGCGGCAAAATAGCAGACCTGAGAATTGCAGAAGGTTTCAAATAACTAGGTATGAAATTTAAATTTTTGAGCTCTCTAAGTTACTAAAAATCTATAACCCAGCTAATTCAACTATCTCTTGCGAAACTTGTTCAATGTTAATACTATTTTTTGCCTGTATCAAAAAATAGGGCCTATCTTCTCTTGCCACTTTTAGATCTCTTTCCATCGAGCTTAAATCAACATCGACATAAGGCGCCAAGTCCGTTTTATTAACAAGCAAGATATCCGATTTCATCATTGCTGGGCCTCGTTTTCTTGGAATGTCAGAGCCCATCGCCACGTCGATCATATAAACTGTTACATCTGCTAATTCTGGGGAAAATGTTGCTGATAAATTATCTCCACCACTTTCAATAAAAATTAGATCTAAGTCATCATGACGTCGCTGCAATTCTTCCACTGCAGCAAGGTTTATTGAAGCATCTTCTCTTATAGCTGTGTGAGGGCAACCACCAGTTTCTACTCCAATTAGACGCTCTTCTGGAAGAATTTGCATCCGCATTAAGGCCTCTGCATCTTCCTTTGTATAGATATCATTTGTTATAACACCAACTGAATATCTCTGTTTTAAATCTTTGACGATTGCAGCGGTAAACGATGTTTTTCCTGCTCCAACTGGCCCACCAATACCAACACGAACCGCAGACTTTTTTTGATTATTCATGTTTTAAAAACCCTTGGCTGAAGGTGTTCGTGTTCCATCGCTGAAACATCTGAGAAAAAACAAGCAGAGTTTAAATCATCAATTTCACTTTCAGAAGCACTCTGTACAAGATCAGAAATTTTTGAAGACAGCCCTAACATTATACGCTGACCCTCGGTTTGACCAATAGGAATTAGGCGAATTGCAACCGATACAAGATTAGAACAAAATGCGTGCAAATAAGCAGGTAGGATAAGATCTTGCTCAATACTCTGATTTTTTGCGGCCAAGGCGACAGCTATCGGTAGAGATAGTTCACCTATATCCTGTTTCCAGACATCCTCAATGACCTTTGCAAATGCACTGCCTTGTAACTTTGTTTCCAATAGGCGCTCCCCAGCAGGGCATAACGCAATAGATAATTCATTCATTTTCTTAGCGTCATACCCTCGAAGTATCAGACTTATAAAGATAGCATCAGTTCTTAAAGATCCATACTCTAGTAGATCTGTAATCCAATTTTGCAATTTCTTACCATTGCTTACATGGCCTTTATCGATGGCCCACTCCAGCCCATGGGAATAGGCAAAGGCACCGATTGGAAATGCGGGAGACATCCATTGCATTACTGTCATAAATTTCAAATCAGTGTGCATGTGCATGGGTACTTTTTACATGTTCATGTGAATGTGTTCTGCCATGGCCATAAGCACCACCGAGTGGCGTAAAAGGTTCTGTAACATGCGTTATAATTCCACCTAAATGTTCAATCATATGTTCTATGACGTGATCATGCTGAATAAGTATTCTGGTCTGCTCAACTTGTGCTGGCGTGTGGCGGTTTCCAATATGCCAAGCATATTCCAACATTTTACTCCCTGTAATAGCGGCCAACAATTCTGGTTTGGCTATTATTTCCACAAGATTCTCGTCATCTAATTCTAGTTGGTCACCATGGTTTAAATTTGTTGCTTTTTCGAGATCTATCAAAAAATCTATTCCACAATCCGTAAGCAGTCTTTTTCTACGGAGAAACCGATCTGAGTAATTCAAAGAACACTTTAATTTAGCATTTGAAGTAGGACTCGTAATAACTGATTTAACTAAAAACATGCTAATTTCCTAAAACATAAAATAGCGCTGCGCCATGGACACTTCGTCAGCTGGCTGACACGTTAAAAGCTCTCCATCGGCGCGAACTTCATAGGTTTCTGGATCAACATCAATTTTTGGTAAAGCTACATTCAATTTCAAATCGAGTTTTCCAATATTTCTGGTATTTTTAACTGGTACCGCTTTCTTAGCTAAACCTAATTTTGAACTTATACCATCAGCGTGAGCAGCCTCCGAAACAAACGTCACAGAAGACTCCGACAAAGCCCTCCCAAAAGCCCCAAACATTGATCGGGTGTAAACTGGTTGAGGGGTTGGAATGGAAGCATTTGGATCACCCATTTGAGCAACAGCAATTGTCCCGCCCAATAAAACCATCTCTGGTTTTACTCCAAAAAATGCTGGGTTCCAAAGAACAAGATCCGCTCGCTTACCAAGCTCTACTGAACCAACCTCATGCGATATTCCATGAGCAATTGCAGGATTTATTGTGTATTTTGCAATGTATCGTCGAGCTCGCAGATTATCATTGTCACCAGTTTCTTCGGAAAGAGCACCTCGTTGCTTTTTCATTTTATCGGCGGTTTGCCAAGTTCTTATAATGACTTCCCCAACTCGACCCATAGCTTGGCTATCCGATGCTATTATAGAAAAGGCCCCCATATCATGTAGAATATCCTCTGCCGCAATTGTTTCTCGCCGTATGCGGCTTTCAGCAAATGCTATGTCTTCTGGGATAGATTTATCAAGATGGTGACAAACCATTAACATGTCTAAATGCTCTTCAACTGTATTTTTAGTAAATGGTCTTGTTGGGTTAGTTGAAGACGGTAATACAAATTGTTCACCACAAATTTTTATGATGTCAGGCGCATGACCGCCTCCTGCTCCTTCAGTATGAAAAGCATGTATTGTTCTTCCTTTCATGGAATCAACAGTTCGTTCAACAAAACCACTTTCGTTTAATGTATCAGTATGGATCATCACTTGAACATCAAGATCATCTGCTACGCCCAAACAACAATCAATCGCTTGTGGTGTTGTTCCCCAATCTTCATGAAGTTTCAACGCACAAGCTCCACCTAAAACCTGTTCTTCCAAGGCTCCAGGTAGCGAGGCATTTCCCTTACCTGCAAACGCAAGGTTCATTGGTAAGCCATCTGCTGACTGCAACATTCTTCCAATATGCCACGGACCTGGCGTACAAGTTGTTGCTAAAGTGCCATGTGCTGGTCCAGTTCCACCACCTAACATTGTGGTCACACCAGAGTGAAGAGCATCATCAATTTGTTGAGGGCAAATGTAATGAATATGGCTATCAAATCCCCCTGCAGTTAAAATTTTTCCCTCCCCAGCGATAATTTCTGTGCCAGGGCCAATTATTATATTAATGTTTGGTTGGGTATCTGGGTTACCAGCCTTACCTATTGCCTCTATCTTTCCATCTCTGAGAGCGACATCTGCTTTAAATATGCCTGTGTAATCAAGGATTAGAGCATTTGTGATTACTGTATCAGGTGCTCCATTAGCTCTTGTTACTTGCGACTGCCCCATTCCGTCACGAATAACTTTACCACCACCAAATTTAACTTCTTCTCCGTATGTCGTCAGATCTTTTTCTACCTCTATAAAAAGCTCGGTATCAGCCAGCCTCACCTTATCTCCAACTGTGGGACCATACATTCCTGCATAATCAAATCTCGAAATTTCTACTGCCATTAGAGATCACCCATTATTTTTCCATTAAAACCAAAGATTCTTCTCTCTCCTGAAAAGGGAATAAGATTTACTTTTCTCGATTGACCAGGCTCAAATCGAACTGCTGTTCCAGAGGCTATATTTAGCCGCATTCCTCGAGCACTTTCACGATCGAAAGAAAGAGCTTCGTTAGTTTCAAAAAAATGATAATGACTGCCCACCTGAATCGGGCGGTCTCCAGTATTAGATACCATTAAAGATGGACCTTCTCGTCCTTCATTCAAAGTTATAGAACCATTTGAGGTTATTATTTCACCTGGTTTCATGATTTCTTATTTTCGCTCAAGAAAATTAATAGCAACGACAAAAACACAATGGCTATTGCTATGTATACCGGCACTGCACTCGCTTCGTGTAAATGAAAACTTGTACTGCTGTGGGCAAGTGAAATATTAGAGATAAAAACTAGAATTAAAAAAGTTAAATATTTCATTTTTTTCCTATCTTATTGGGTTGTGAACTGTAACAAGCTTCGTTCCATCGGGGAACGTGGCCTCTACCTGAACTTCTGGTATCATATCAGGTATACCATCCATGCAGTCAGTCGATTTAACTATTGTTGCACCGAATTCCATCATTTCAGCTACGCTTTTCCCATCACGAGCTCCCTCAACAACAGCATCGCAAATTAGAGCAATAGCTTCTGGATAATTAAGCTTAACTCCACGGCTTTTTCTTTTCCGGGCAACTTCTGCTGCCATAGCTATTAAAAGTTTATCTTTTTCTCGAGGTGATAATTGCACTATAGCCTCCAAGCTTTTGGTAAATTTTTGTCTGTAATTTCAGTGATTATTGGCACAAGCATTTGCCTTAATTCATATCCAGTTGGGGCAATTAATCGCGCTACTAAAAAGTTGTCCTTGATAAGGCTAACTCCTGAATAACTATTCAAGTGATCTTTAAATCTATTCAACAATAACTTAGCCCTTTTTGACTTGAAAATAATACTAGCGGTTGCAGAGCCACCGGCAGCAACCGCTTGCCTTTTTAATAATTTCGATATGTTGCCACTCAATCGAGTTTTATCTAAAAAAATAATTTTTCCATCTACGCAAACTTCTATAGTGTCATCAAAACAACCAGAGATATTAGTCTCACCCATTGCTAGTCTACCAAAAATTACTGGCTCAACGATTAAAGCTTCTGCTTCAGATGAAAGGCTAACCTTTAATTCACGCTTTATTTTTCCCTGATCAAAGACAATCGTTTCTTGAGGAAGCCAGTAAATACTAGCTGTGTTCTTTAACACAATTTTGTTTTCAACAATTGCAGCTGAGCCATCATTACTTTTGTAAATTCTTTCACATCCCTGGGTGGTTACTGTGAGTTTAGATTGATCTTCACATTCAATAATATTCGAAAATTTATCGCCGCCCGTTAGCCCACCGGATGTATTGATAACGACGCATTCTAATCCATTAACCTTCCTCGGAAAAAGCGCCTTTGTGGAACCTTGCTGAAAAAGATTTCTTATTTTACTTTTGCCAGCAGATTTTAAATGTAATGCGCCATGTGCCCGAGGTAGTTGATCTGTTATGTCAATTTTTTCTAAATACATTTAATCTCCAGAAAGAGACAGACTCTATTGTTAGCAGATAAAGACTTGGACTAAACTCAGGAAAATTTAAATTCATATAGACTATTTTGGAGTGTTTTTTGACCAATTTTTAAAAAATGACTAAAATTTAATCACAAAATGGCCTTGAGATAAAAATATTTTTGAATTTAAAAAGCAGAAAAATAAATCAAAATGAAGAGAACAAACGCAGAAGAATTAGTGCTAGAATACTTCAAAGCCGTTGATGACGAAGATATTGGTGCAATTCTAAACACCTTATCTGAGGATTGTGTTTTTTCGGTTGAAACGCATAGCGTAAAATTGATTGGCCATAAAGAAATTACAGGTATGTTTAAGAGACTATGGGAAAACCACGCCTCGGTTGAACATACAAACTTTCATTTTGTAAAAGACGCTGTAAACAACCAAGTTGCTGTAAGATTTCAAGTAAAAAATATCCTTTTGGGAGGCGAAACTGTTTTGAAATCAAATTGCAATTTTTTTACTCTACGAGATGGTATCTTCTCGGAAGTGAGAGTTTACATGGCTGGACAAAATACTCTTAATAAAGAAAACCCCTAGCCTAATGCTTAAAACTTGATGCAGTTTTCAACATAGCTTTTAACATACTACTCTTGTCTGCTGGAGAGGTGGGGTAAGCTTTTCTGCTATGAGACAGATTAGAACTTAGAAGCATCTCAGCCTTTTTGTAGGTCAGTGGACCTGGATTAATAATTGGCACAGGCAAGCGAGACGATAGGAAGCTATGTGCTTGATGCATTGTTGTTGAGCCCAAAATAATAACTTCTGCTTTGTCATGCTCTATAGCTTTATTGGCTGCTATTTCTAAAAGAGGAAAAATCTCCTCTTCTTTTCCATCTAAAAGTGCTTGATTATCAGGAGTTACATCTATTGATCTAATAGAAGCCAAAGAACTGTTTATTCCAAGATCATTTATAGTCTTTTCATAAAGATGAAACCATTTTTCCCACATAGTAATTATTGAAAATTTGGAGCCAAGAGACATTGCTGTAAGCATGGACGTCCTGCCAGGACCAATAACAGGTATTGAAAGAACTGATCGAAGAGCAGAGACACCGGAGTCGCTCATAGTATCAATACATACCGCTGAAAAACCCTCTTTCTCCGCATCTAACCCAGCCTCTAATATTCCAACATCTGCGAGCACCATATCAGACTGACTAACATAATTTTTTGGAGCTGCTTTTACTGGTCTGAATATAAATTCAAAACCTTCACTTATTTCGACAGATTTTAACTGTGCTTGTCGTGATAAAAGATTTTCCTTTGACATTGGGAATGGAACAATAACGAGAATTTTCTTCATAAATAAAATATATTGTTTAGAGTTAGAAATGCTATCGTAAGGACGACACGAATGATTTCTCTTGTCAATAAAACTTTCTTCGTCACAGGGTTGGGAAGTGGGATAGGCTACGAAACCGGAAAACTTATTAAAAGTTTAGGTGGAAACCTGACAGGTACAATTGAAAATGAAGATCAAAAGAAAGATATATTACCTCTTACCGAAGATATTTTTTTACTGGATTTGAATGATAGCGAAAAGCTTCAGTCTGCCATTCAGGCTGCTGCAAAAAAATATCAAGGGTTAGATGGCTTGGTAGGTGCTGCAGGAATTATAAAATTAAAAACTTTTGATGCAACAACTTCTCAAGAGTTGGATCAAACCCTTGATGTAAACCTTAAAGCAAACTTTAAATTAGCCCAATTTGCCAATTCATCTTTGAAATCTGGAGCAAGTCTCATTTTTATTTCAAGTCAAATCGGTCTTGTTGGCCACGACAACGCAGCTGCGTATGCTGCTTCCAAAGCTGGATTAAATGGATTTGCAAAATCTATCGCTTTGGAACTTGCGAACCGAAACATAAGAGTAAATACTGTTGCGCCAGGCCCAATAGTAACACCAATGACAGAAGCAGCTAGATCTGATCAGAATCGTTATGAGGAAATTAAAAGTAAAATACCACTTGGGCGTTTTGGGGAAGCAAAAGAGGTTGCACAAGTAATAGGTTTTTTACTATCCGACTCTGCATCCTTTGTTACGGGTCAAGTAATTGTTGTGGACGGTGGTTTTACAGCCAATTAAAATTAAAGCCCAAGATAAGATTTTTTAAGCTCAGCAATAAAGGGGAAAGACCCAAGGAGTGCTCATCAAGTAATAGAAGGCGGGGATCACCCATTAGCCCACGGCCGATAGCAACCATCTGCTGCTCACCGCCCGAAAGTGTTCCAGCTGTTTGGCTTATTCTCTCAGAAAGCTTTGGAAAAATTTCTAAAACTTTTTCCAAATTAACAGATCGGTTATTCTTTCCACGTCGATAGGACCCTAATTCTAAATTATCTCTTACAGTAAGATTAGGGAAAAGCTTTCTACCTTCAGGAACATGAATTAAACCCATATCAACTATTTCTTCAGGTGACTTGTTCGAGATTACTTGATCCTCAAAAAATATTTTACCATCGTTAGGCTTGATCAAGCCTGACATACAATTGTTTAAGGTTGTTTTACCAACGCCGTTACTACCGAGTACTGCTACAACCTCACCTTCTTCAATTTCCAGTGAGATATCTCTTAAAACCTCAACCAGACCATAACCTGCGGCTAAGTTTTCAACTTTAATAAGACTCATGCACCCTCCGCCATTGCTTCGGCAGCACCATGTCCTAGGTAAGCTTCAATTACTTGTGGGTTTTCAGCGACAGAAGAGGGAGTGCCGCTAGCAATAAGCTTTCCATCATTGAGCACATAGGTACGATCCGATAGATTCATGACTGCTTTCATAACGTGCTCAATAAGAAAAATAGTGACGCCGCGATCCCTGATCCCCTTAATAACTGTTACGATATCATCGATTTCTGTTGGATTTAATCCGGCCATTACTTCATCAAGAAGAAGAAGCTTCGGATCTGTTGCAAGAGCCCGAGCCAACTCAAGACGTTTTCGCCCTGCTACCGTAAGCCCATCGGCGCCTTGATTTAATAATGAAGTCATACCAACAACTTCAGCAACTTCCTCTGCTTTTGTTCTGGCGATATCGGTATCAGAAGTATTACTGTATGCGCCAACCATAATGTTTTGCAGGGTCGTTAAACCGGCAAATGGTTGAGTTATTTGAAATGTCCTTACCATCCCAAGTTGACAAATTTGGTGAGGCTTCATCCCTAAAACAGAGGCATTTTTGAAATCTATTCTACCCTCGTCTGCCTTCAAAAACCCTGCCACCATTGCAAATAAAGTTGTTTTACCTGCTCCATTTGGTCCAATTAATGAAACAATTTCTTGTTCATTGACCTCTAAGTCCACTGATGAAACCGCTACTAATCCACCAAATCTTTTTGTTACGTTATTGACTTTCAGCACGTTAAGGGTCCTCACGCGATGTTTTTTTATCAAGCGAAGTAGAGTCTGATTTCTTTTCTTTTTTCTTAAATGCTCCTATTAATCCATTTGGTAGATATCCAATGATAACTATTAATATCAGACCATACACGATAAGACTTAGGCCTGGCGTATCGATAAAATGGCGCGCTATTTCATTAACTGTATGCAAAACAAAAGCGCCAACTAAAGGCCCAAAAATTGTACCCATCCCACCAACTATTGTTACCAAAAGCATTTCAACTGAAAGATGTATGGAATATGCTATCGGAGGATCCAGATAGAGATACTTTTGAGCATAAAAAGTTCCTGCTGCACCACCCATAGCACCCATTATCATAATTGCGTAAATTTTGCATTTTAAGGTATTAATACCTAATGCTTCAGCAGCATCTTCATTTTCTCTAATGGCCACAAGTTGAGCACCAAAGCGCGATCTTTCAAGCCAGTATACTATTGCAATAGAGATAAACATTAAAATTAATGCGAAGTAGTAGAAACCAACTGGGGTTTCAAATTGTAAATTGCTTAGACCGGGAGCATAGGTGAGAAAGAGGCCAACGCCGCCACCTGTGAATTCCACTGAGTTTGCCAGCACTCTTAATAATTCAGCAAAAGCCAATGTGATCAGCGCAAAGTAAGAACCTCTGAGACCAGACCTAAAAGACATATAGCCAACGATCAGACCTAAAAAAGCACCGCCTAGTATCGCTAAAAAAATTCCAAAAATAGGAGGGAAACCAAAGGTAGTTAAAAGAATTGAAGAAACATAAGCACCAGTTCCAAAAAACATAACACCACCAAAGGAAAACTGGCCAGCATAACCACCCAAAATATTCCACGACTGACCTAAATAAGCGGTCTAAATATTAGAATAAGGATGAAGATTAACGATATCCCTATTTGGCCAAGGCTTTCTCCTAATAAAAGACCACCAACAGACTCAGTAATTCCTATTATAAAACCGCCAACAAGGGCTCCCACAACGCTGCCCATACCTCCAAGAACCACAATGGTAAAAGCCACTAAAACAAAAATGTTACCGGTGTAAGGATCTACATAAAATATAGGTAACATCATGCAGCCAGCAGCACCTAAACAAGCTATGCCAATTCCAAAAGTCACAGCAAAAATACGCTCAACATTTATACCAACGAGCCTTGCGCCTTGCCTTTCCTTTGCGACGGCCCGTATTGCACGCCCCATATCAGTAAGGCTCATCGCAGCCCAAAGAACAGCGCACATCAATAAAGCCGCAAAAAATGATATAACTTTTGGATACGAAAGATACATAAAGCCTAAATCAAAGGCTTCAAAACCATAAGACAAATTTACAGTTTGCTGATCACCGCTAAAGAAAAATAAAGCCCCGTTCTCAATAATAATTGATAAACCAAGAGTGATCAAAAGTATATTTTGGTCTTTTCCTTTTGCTAGAGGGCCTATTCCATACCTGTAAATCATATAACCAAATATACCCGCACATGGGGTAACGATAAGTATCGAGACATATGGATCGATATTAAATAAATGAAACAAGAAAAATGCTGCGTATAAGGCCAACATTAGCATGGCACCATGCGCAAAATTAATAATGTGTAAAACGCCATAAATTAGCGTCAAACCTAAAGCTACAAGCGCATAGATAGCCCCATACATAAGACCATTTATAATAGCAGCAGGAAGCATTGAAAGTGAGGCTGAAATCATGGAAAAATTTGCCTGTTGGAAAAAGAGACAGGCGGCCTTATGACCGCCTGTTTTTTAGATTGTTAAGTGCGAGGAAAAACCGCTTTAGCCGAAGCGTATTCGGATGGAGCAATAATTTGCACGTCACCTTTTTGTGCCTGAATAGCAACAGCTCTCGATCCCATATTTTGACCATTAACCATCTCAGTTTTTCCATATGGCATAAAGTCAACATCGATAGTAGAGCTAGCTAGAGCAGCATTGACAGCATCTTTATCTGTGGTTCCTGCACGCTCGAAACCATCAGCCAAAAACATGACAGACATGTAAGCGCAGTAAACTTCAAAAGTGAAATAATTACCATCAGCCTCTGTTCTGGCTCTCATTGCCTGTCCTGAAG
>LUMP01000216.1_pt1 | contig 23416 bp, 28 predicted proteins | sample 729641 | NCBI WGS metagenome assembly LUMP01 (sample SAMN03860260, study PRJNA289734) | marine metagenome | biome: seawater column; feature: ocean; material: water; isolation source: Red Sea water column Station 12 - depth 47m | place: Saudi Arabia: Red Sea | collected 2011-10-15 | depth 47 m | reverse complement strand
GCTATTACCGTCGTAACATCATTCAGACTAGTAGGAATGTTGTTAATCTCTGCACTTGTAGTAATTCCTAATATTACTGCAATGATGTATGGTAAAGGATTCAAAAAGACAGTTGGCATATCTCTAGGAATTTCAGTTTTCTCAGTAATTTCTGGCATACTTGTGTCTTATTTCTTCAATGTTGCAGCTTCGGGAACTATAGTTATCATTGCAGTTGGAATTCTTATTGGTACTTTAGTCTTAAAATCAACAGGCATATTACGAAAAGTCGACATTAAAACACCCTCAAAAATAACCCATAATAGCTAGGATGAAGTAACTTGAAGGCTTCATTATTAGATCAAGGAATCCAAAATTTTGAGAATGAAAATTTTACAAAAGCAATAAAACTATTTGAAAAAATTCTAAAATCAGATCCTGGAAATTCTGAAGCAATAATCAACAAAGCATCATGTCTTGCAGAAATTGGAAAATACGATGAGGCGATAAAACAGTTAGAAATTTTTCTTAAGAAGAATCCCGATGATTTTGTTGCATTGTACAATAAGGGAACGACACTATATGATATGGATAGACATGAAGAAGCATTGGATACATTTGATACTGCATTGAAAATAGATTCAAAAAATTCTCATGCACTTTGTAACAAAGCAAATGTTCTTGTTGCGTTGGGACAACATGATGATGCAATACGTGTGTATAATCGTGCTTTACAGGTAGAACCAAAAGATGTTGAAATTTTAAACAATATTGGAATTGTTTATGCCGGACAAAAAAACCATAAAAAGGCAATAAAGTTTTTCGAATCTGCACTTGATGCACAAAAAGACGATATTGATTCATTATGTAATCTTGGAAATTCTCTCTTAGAAATAGAAAAAAACAAGTTAGCATACAATTGTTTTAGAAAAGCAGTAAAACTCAATCCTAGCGATTTTGATGCAACTTTCCGTTTAGCAATTACATGTAATAATTTGAAAATGCCTGAAAGAGCCTTAATTTACTTTAACAAATTACTCCGCCGTGATAGAAAAAACATTGATGTTCTAATCAACAAAGGATACTCATTACATCTTATGGGTAAATACAGAAATGCTATACTCTGCTACGACAAAGTCTTAAAACAAGATCCAAAAGAAATGAATGCAATCTACTACAAATCAAAATCTACTGCAAGACAAAATGATGAAAAGAAAACATGTGAACTAGTTTCTAAATTATTAAAATTTGATTCATCAAGTCACCATGACCATGACCATGACCATGACCATCACCACATGGGCTTTTTAGAAAAAATTCAAAAAGATTCTGACTTTAAAAAAATGAAAAAAAATGCTAATTTCTTGTTCATGCTTAAACATAACTAAAATTTTCAATATTTCCTTATAATTTCCAATTACGTCTACTGAAATTGTTAAAACACTGGATTGTCATCTATAACGGTATGATAAAGACTCCTTGTCCTTTATGTAACAAAGAAATGAATGAACACAACAAGAGTCAGATTGAAAAATGTCTATGGAGATTTGTCAGAGAAGCAAAAAATCCCGTTGCATATGCTTCTATTAATCCAATAAAATGTCCAGAATGTGAAAAACAAATGCTAGATCACACTGTTCCTGAAGCAAATGAATGTGTAAATCAATTCATAGCTGATGTTGAAAATTTAGAAATTATCTAAAGACTTCTTTTCACTACAAAATCTAAAAGACTAACCATCTCATTTTTGTCGCTACCTGAGTAACTATCTAGTGATTTTGTTGCCTTTGTTGCATATTGTAATGCTTTTTTGCGTACTTCTTCTTCGATTCCAAGTGATCGAATTGTATTAACTGCAGTTTGTACGTCCTTTTTTGCAGCATTAGATTTTCCAAAAACTTTGAGGATTTTCTTTTTGTCGCTTCCTCTTGCTTTTCTAATTGCTAAAAGAATTGGAAGTGATTTTTTACCTTCACGAATATCATTTCCTACAGGTTTCTTTGTTACTTTACTGTCTCCCATTATTCCAATCAAGTCATCAGTAATTTGAAATGCTATTCCTAAGTTACGTCCAAATGATGATAGATTTTTCACATCTTTTTCTCTTTTCTTTGCACAAATTGCGCCCATTGCACATGATACCTCAAAAAGAACGGCAGTTTTTTTCTCAATCATTTTGATATATTCTTGTTCAGTTGGAATTCTCTTATTTTCAGCAAGTTTTACATCATCTACTTGTCCTTCACAAATCTCTACACATGCTTTTGATAATTTTGTAACTAATTGGGTAGTATGAGCTGGTGATAGTTTTGACTTTGAAGAAATTGTATGATATGCTTTAGAGTACAAAACATCTCCTGCAAGAATTGCTAATGGCATGTCAAATTTGTTATGAGTAGTTGGAACTCCATGTCGCATCTCATCGTTATCCATTATGTCATCATGAACTAGTGTGAAATTGTGAATCATCTCAACTGAACTTGCTGCAGCTATTGCATCTGATTGTTTTCCGCCCAAAACTTTACAGCTTTTCAAAACTAGGTATGGTCTTAGTCTTTTTCCGCCATGTACTATCAAGTGAGCTGCTGCATCATAGAGTTGTTTTGGCTCACCTTTTAGCTCTTTTTTGAGAAATTTATTTACAAATACGGCATTTTTTTTAATTGATTCAGATGACTTCAATTTACCAATCTCCAATTGTTCTCAGGAATGTAATGTTTAATTGCTTTTTCATAATTTTGTTTTAATCCCTCTTTGGTCCATTCTGAAATTAACGAAGAAAATTTTGTTTTTGTCTCTGATTCACAGTCATCCAAATAGTACAATGCAATGACCATCCATGGGCAATAGATGTCTCTGTTATTCTCAAGTTCTGCATTTAATTCCTCAGGTGAAATCCACTTTATTGCAGAAATTTCATCTTTGATTAGTGATGATTCATCAAAATCATCAACAACTCCCATTAGTGTACCACAAACTTCGTTTTCTGAACCTACGTCCTTGTATGGAACATGATATTCAAATTTGTTAACATAATTCATTTTACATTCTATTCCAATCTCTTCAGGCATTCTACGTTCTGCAGACGAAACGTATGTCTCGCCTTCTCTTGGATGACTTGCAACAGTGCCGTCCCAATCTCCTGGCCAAAGCATCTTTGAATCACTTCTTCTAGTGAGGAGTAATTTTCCTTCTTTGTTGAAGATTAATGCAGTAAATGCTCTGTGAAGTTTTCCGTTTGGTAAGTGACATTTCACCTTTTCTTCTTTTCCTATTGGATTGTCTTTTCCATCTACTAAAATTACAAATTCTTCCATGATTATTTCCTGAATAGTGTACCTTCAAATTTCTTTCCTAAAATTGCATCGGTAATTCTCTTTGGTTTGTTACCGTTTACAAAGAATACTTTCAATCCTGCCTTTGCCATTTTGTTTGCCTCTGTGATTTTTCTTGTCATGCCGCCTGTAACATCCATTGTATTTTCTTGAATTTTTGGAGTTTCTTTTTTGAAATCATGAATTATTTTTTTGCTTTTCAGATCTGAATATACGCCGTCAACATTTAGAACAAATAGTGATAGTCTAGGTTTCAAAACTTTTGCAATTGTAGTCATTATTACATCTCCAGATAAAATGTATGATTTTTTCTGTCCATACCATAATGCATCTCCAAATGTTATTGGAGTCAATCCTGATTTAGCTATATCATTAATTGTCAAAATTTTACTCCTGATTGATTTATTGCCTTTCATAAAATCCGTAGGTGGTAAACAGTAGGAATTGACCTTATTTTTTACTGCACTATCTAGAATTATTTTGTTTAATTCCACCATTGAATTTTTGACAATTGCAACACCTTTTGGGGTGGTCTTTGCAGGTTTTGTATGCATGTCATACTTTACTGACCAATAATGTCCGTATGAACCTCCGCCATGAACAATAATTACTGGTTCTTTGATTTTTCCAATTTCTTTCAAAATATTGTCTATGGTTTTTTTCCTAGGTGAAAGTGGTTTCTCTTTATTTGTGATTATTGAGCCACCGAGTTTAATCAGAATCATAATTATCTCATCATCCTAGGTGTTAAAAACCTGCATTCCTGTTTTCTGTATTGTAACCTGATAAGTTTGATATTTTGTTGTATTGACATATTCTGAAAGGTCATCGTCTTTTTGTGTTAATGCAATAATACATCCTCCATCTCCTGCACCTGTAATCTTTGCACCGAATGTTATCTTTTCAATTTCTTTTGTAATTGATAGAAGCTCATCATTTGAAACTCCAATTTGTTCTAAGAACATTTGATTTTGTGCCATACATTTTCCAATTGTTTCTAAATCATTTTTCTTCATACTGTCTAGTGCTTTTGCAATGAGTCTTTCTTCTTCAGAACATAATTCTGTAAACACATCTGAATTATTCTCTTTGAATTTTCTTACTCTTTCTACAACTTTATCTGTTGAATGAACCTGTTCTGAATCTATTATTATAAAGTTAAATTCATTTTCTGTTTCAATCTTTGAAAAGCCCTTTTCTTTTTGATATTCGATGATACCGCCAGATACTGATACTGTACAATCTGCACCTGATGTATTTGGAAAAATAGTTTTTTCCGCATTTATTGCAAGTTCTAACACTTCTTTTTCATCTGTAATGTTGAATAAATTCAGGATTGATGCTGCTGCAGCAACACAACATGCAGAAGACGAACCTAATCCGGCACCGATTGGAATGTCTGATTCAATCTTTATTGTTATTCCTTTCTCAAAATTATTTTTTTCAATTACTTGTTTTGCAATATAAAAAAATGGCCTAAACTTTTTTTCTACATTTGATACATCCTCATCTTTTTGTATTGATGATTGTCCCAGTGATGATGAAATTAGAATATTATCTGTGTTTGTTTTTTCAGATGTAACTGTTGCATACTTGTTGATGGCACCTAGTATTGCTCTATTCTGATAAACAACAAAATGTTCTCCAAAAAGAATAATTTTTCCAGGAGCTTTAGCTATTGATGTCAAATAGTTATTTTGAAGAAAACTTCTATAATTCTTCTTCTATTTTGGTCTCAAAGTCATCAATCTCATATTTCATGTCTTGATCCTCTTTGAGCTCGCCTTTTTGAATTAGAATTTCTCTTGCTAAAAGCCAGTAAATTGTTGCTAGTGCTTTCCGACCTCTGTTATTTGCAGGAATTATCAAGTCTAGATTGGATGTAACATTGTTGGTATTTGAAATTCCAATAACTGGAATTCCTGCGTTTGTTGCTTCTATAATTGCTTGACCGTCAACTTCTGGGTCTGAAATAATGATTAGTTGTGGTTCGATGAAATATGGTAAAGATGGATTTGTTAGAGTACCTGGCATGAATCTTCTGAGCATGTGTGTTGCTCCTGTTAATTCTACAAATTTCTCAATTGGAGTTGTTGCATATTCTTTTCCAGAGCATACGATGACTTTTTTCATATCAAATCTGGTTGCAAATTTTGCAGCGCTCTTAATTTTGGCTAATGTAATATCGATATCAATCATGTAAAGTCCTTCAGGACTTGCTGAGTTGATAAATGGACGCATTGATTTGGTCTTCATGTCTGTTCCAACACGAATTCCAGTTGCTAGAACTTTCTTCTTTAGATCAGTGGTTTCTGTTTGTTGGCTCATTGCGATTTTTAAAAGTCAATCATGCCATGTATTAAATCATGCTCTGAAATACGAATCAATTCATTCAATTTTGCTACTCTTTCTCCTCCCACAATTCCAACTTTGAGTAGTTTTGAACCTGTTCCTATTCCTATGTGAGAAATATGTGAATCGCTAGATTCTCCAGAACGATGTGATGTGATTAATTTAATATTATTTTCATTGGCAACTTTGGCAAATTCTAATGCATCATACAAACTTCCTGCCTGATTTACTTTGAGAATTGCTGCATTGCAAGAATTTACATCGATTGCTTTTTTGAGAATTTTATTATTTGTTACAGTTAGGTCATCTCCTGTAATCATTGAATTTGGAAATTTCTTTGTAATTTCTGCCATGTCTTCAAATGCTTCTTCATGTACTGCATCTTCGGCATAGATTAGTTTGTATTTCTCAATAATTTTTGATGCAAATTCAATTTGTTCGCCTGAATCATTTTCAAATCCTGCACGATCGTAAACATATTTTCCTTTCTCTTCATTCCATTGTGTTGATGATGCAAAATCAACTCCTAATGCAACTTCTTTACCAAGTGTAAAACCCAAGTTTTCAATTGCTTTGGCAGAAATATCTAATGCCTCTTCATTGGTAAACTTTGGAGCCCATCCACCTTCGTCTCCACGACCATTTGTGAATGTTGGATCATCTTTTAGAATTAATTTTTTTAGTTCTTTATGGACTTGAAGATTCATATCAATTGATTCTCTAACTGTCTTTGCACCTATTGATGCAACTAGAATTTCTTGTATGTCTGGAGTTCCAGGACCTGCATGAGCACCACCACCAAGAATATTCCCTAACGGAAATGGAAATTTCAAATCATTCTTGTCACTTATCATCTGGAAAAATTGTTTATTTTCTGCTTTTGCTGCTGATTCTGTAGCTGCAATTGTTACTGCAAATGCACATGCGCCACCAATCTTTGCATAATTTTCAGTCTCATCAATTGAGTGAATTACATCATGCACTTGTTTCAAATCACTTGCATCTATCCCGATAAATTTATCTGAATTTTGATTTAAGATTGAAAGACTTTCTTCAGGACTATTGTTTGGAAAACTAACTGCTTCAAATTTACCTACACTTGCACCTGATGGAGCGCATACTCTGCCAACAAACTTTTCATCTGAAACAACATCGACTTCGATAGTTTTACTGCCTCTACTGTTGTAAAGAACTCTACCAGAAATTGCAGTAATCTTTGACAATTTATTCTAGTTCGCTTTGAACTTCTTGATTTCTCTTATGCATTGCTTCATAAAATGGAACAACTTGTTGTATTGTTTCTACTGTTGTTAAGAGCATTCGTCTACAACAATATCTCTCCATACCTAACTCATCAAGAACTTTCTTTGGATCTTCTCCAGTCTTTATTCTATTTTGATAATCAGAATATTTGTCAGCGATTAATTTTCCACAGGTAAAACATCTTACAGGTACTAACACACTTCAAAAAATCAATCAAGGATTATAAAAACCCTACAAGGATTTTTTTATGCGGGTATCGCCCAGCCTGGCCAAAGGCGCTAGCTTGAGGGGTTAGTCTCTTAGGAGTTCGTGGGTTCAAATCCCACTATCCGCACCATTACTTCTTTGAATTATTTCTGATATTTTTGATAAATTCTTGTCTTCTGATCTCTTCAGTAAGAACTAATCTTGTATCTTCAACCAACATTCTGTTAACATCCAACTTCCTTCTTGCCTCTTTTACAATCTTATCATATGTGGCAAATGGATACAAAATTAAATACAATTCTTCCATAATTCCAAAGTATCTTTCTGCGTTTTTTGAATTACCAATTCTTATTTGATCAATTACTTGTCTTTTCAACTCTCCAATACAGTCAAGTAATCCAAGTATGTAGGATTCACCTGAAACTTTGATTGATTTGTAAGTTGGAATTTGTTTTCCTTCGATCACAGATAACAATGCAACTGCTTCAACCAATTCTTGTTCTGGTGTTAGCAGATATCTGTCAAGATCTCCTTTAGCTTTTTGTTTTAACTTTACAAGAAGCGATTTTGCTTTTTTTATTTTTAGTTTGGCTGAATCTAAATCATTTTTGTGAATAGCAATTATTGCTTGACTACAATTCACTATAACTTCACGATTATTTTTTATCAAAAACTCCCTTGACGAATTTGTTTTTTCTAATTCTCTAGAAATTTGTGGAAGAGATGATTTGACATTTTTTAATCCCATAGAATCAGAAATTATTATTCTTAGTTAAAGGCGTTTGCAAAACCTCTTTATTGAAATTATATTTCATGTCTACTGTGGAAATATCTGTAGATCAAATGTATCAAATTGAAAATAAAGGCCATGATATGGGATTCTTAAAAAAATTCATGATGGAAAATGCAGGTGCAGTAGCTGTTAGAAGATTAATTGAAAAAATTGGTGATGTTGATTCAAAAAATATTGTAATTTTTGTTGGAATGGGTAATAACGGTGGTGACGGTCAGGTTATGGCTAGACATCTTGCAGGTCATAATGCAAATGTCACTGTAGTGTTGTTGGGAACTCCTGAAAAAATTAAAACTGAAGAAAGCAAATGGAATTGGTCAATACTTGAAAAAATGCCTTCTGTAAAATTGGTGACTGGCGATTCAACTGATTTTAATTTTAAACCTGATGTTATAGTTGATGGAATTTTAGGAACTGGAATAAAAGGTGAAATCCGGGAGCCATATGCTTCTGCAATTAACTTCATTAATCAAACTGATTGTTTCAAATTTGCAGTTGATGTTCCATCTGGCATGGATCCTCAAACAGGTGAAACTGCATCCTTATTCACAAAATGTGATATGACGGTAACTTTTCATAAAATGAAACAAGGAATTCCAAAAAGAAAAGACCTAACTGGTGAATTATCTGCTGAAAAAATTGGAATACCCCCAGAAGCGGAAGTTGGTATCATTTGATAGTTCATCAAATCCCTGTTGGACCTATGCAGAACTTTTCGTACGTTGTTGAAGACGAATCAACACACGAAGCCATTGTCATTGATCCATCTTGGGATTTAGATAAAATAATCTCAATTATTGATGAACAAAATCTACAACCAAAGTATATTGTTAACACTCATTGGCATGATGATCACACAAGAGGAAATGAAGAATTAGCACAAATGATTAGTGTAAAAATCATTCAACATGAAGCATCTACTTTACAAAATGATATGACAGTAAAAGATGGTGATTCAATCAAATTTGGTTGTTCAGAATTAGTCGTCTATCATACTCCGGGTCACTCCAAAGACAGTATCTGTCTTGTAGGTGATGGAAAAATATTTTCAGGAGATACACTTTTTGTTGGAAATTGTGGTAGAATTGATTTGCCTGGAGGTAGTGCAAGTGATCTCTATCACAGTTTGTTTGATGTACTTCACAATCTAGACGATAATCTCGTTTTATATCCTGGTCATGATTATGGAATGGCTAAAACATCTACTATAGGAAATGAAAAAACGATGAATCCTGTCATGCAAAAAATTTCTGAAGATTCTTTTATTGATCGAATGGGTGGTTAAATTGTCAATCACTTGTCATGGAAATGTAACAAATGCAGAAAAAATAACCAAATTTCTTTCAAAAAAACGATTTACTTTTGGTTTAGTTGCATCATACAGTGAAACCTGTGAAATACCTGGAATCACTATTGCAGGTGCTGATAAAGAATTCCTAAAATTCACTGCTCCTGCAGATTCTGAATACATTGAATATGGAAAATGTGTTTGTATTCCTGGAATTCCAATATCTCCTGATGGGAAGCCTACTCCTGCACTTTTAACGCGTATCTCGCTGAATGCTGCAAAAATTCCGCATTTTGTTGTAAATGCTGGAAGTATGGTTAGACCTTCTTTGTGTTATTTTGATGCAGATATAATTCCCGGAAAAAATATTTCTGAATCCCCCGCAATGTCTCTTGAACAAGTAAAATCTGCAATAAATTATGGTAAACAGTTAGGAAAAATCAAATCTCAAAATACCGATTGTTTGGTAATTGGCGAATGCGTACCTGGTGGCACTACTACTGCATTAGCAGTATTGAGAGCATCTGGACTGGAGTGTAATGTCAGTTCTAGCATGCAGAATAATCCTTTGGATTTGAAAAACAAAATTGTCTCTGATGCTTTGAAACGAAAGGAATCTGATGACATTTTAGATATTGTTGCTAATTTTGGAGATCCTATGATGCCTGTATGTGCTGGAATGTTATCTGCTGCATCTGAAAATTGTAATGTAATTTTAGCAGGTGGAACTCAGATGCTTGCTGTTCTCCAACTAGCAAAGTCCATTGGATATAAAATTGAAAATTCTGCAATTGGTTGTACCTCGTACATAGTTGATGATTCCCAAGCAAAATTTCTTGAAACTGTCCAACAAATTGATAATATTGCAGTTCTTTCTTGTGATCCTTGCTTACACAACTCTCAGCATTTTGGCCTTCGCTCTTACGCTGATGGTTTTGTAAAAGAAGGTGCAGGAGCTGGTGGTGCAATAATAGCATCTTTACTAAAAACCGAAAATTCTATTGAAAAATTATTTTCTCAATTTGAAAAAGAATACAAGAGAATTTCTACTTGACAGTAACTGATTTTGCCAAATTTCTTGGATAGTCAGGATCTGTATCTTTTTCTAAAGCTGAATAATATGTCAGTAACTGAATTGGTATAATCTCTGAAATTGGATAGAGAATTTCATTAATTTTTGGAATTTCCATCCAATGATCATAAACGTCACTTTCAATATCTGAAACGCCAATAATTTTTGCGCCACGTGCCTTAATCTCTCTTGCACTTGTTAATGTGTCATTATATGTTGAATCGTTTGGATTAATGACAATTACGAAAACGTCTGTATCCATTAATGCAAGAGGTCCATGTTTTAATTCTCCACCTGGAATTCCCTCTGCATGAATGTATGTCAACTCTTTCAATTTCAATGCTGATTCTATTGCAATTGGATAGTTAATTCCTCTACCCAAAATGTAAATGTCTGAGACATCTTTCAGCTCTTTTGCAATTTTTTTAATTTCAAGTGTATTTTCTATCATTTTTGAAATTGATTTTGAAAATCCTTCAAAATCAATTGTAATATCTTCTCCTAATTTCTGTACAATTTTGTATAGTATGATTAATTGTGCAGTAAAGCTCTTTGTTGCAGCAACTCCGATTTCTGGTCCACAACCCATTCCTAATACAACATCTCCTTTACGTGATAGTGATGATGTGAGTAAATTAACAATAGAAATAACTTTACAATTACTTTTTTTTGCAATTCTTACTGCTTCTAAAACATCTGCACTCTCTCCACTTTGAGATATTGCAATTAAAACAGAACCTTCTTCAATTGTTTCTGGTGCAAATTGAAGCTCACTTGCAATAATTGGCTCTGATTTTATTTTTACATATTTTGATAAGATTTGTTTTGCAATTAATGCTGAATTATAACTTGTTCCGCTACCTGTAATGTAGATATTTTTTGCATTTCTTATGTATTCTACTGCTTCTTCTAATCCTTCTATTGTTCTCTCTCCTGCATCCAATATGAGATCTGGTTGCTCGTAAATTTCTTTTAATGTGAAATGTGCATAATCACCTTTGTATGCATCTCCAAATTCTTTTGAAACTTTAGTTATCTCGTGTTTAACTTTCTCTCCATTGAAATCTAATATCTGAAATTCATTATTTTCTAAAATTACAAAATTTCCACTTTTCATGTATATTGCATCATCGGTATATTCGATGAATCCTAATACGTCGCTAGATAAGAAAATATTTTCTTGTCCGACTCCTATGATTAATGGTTCGTGAAACCTTGCCGCTGCAAGTTGGCCATTTTCAAACATTGCAACAAATGCATAATGTCCTTTTATCTCAGAAACCGTTTTCATGACTGTATCTTTGACATTTTTTGTAGATTCATAATTTTTCTGAAGTAAGTTTGCAATAATCTCACTATCTGTCTCACTTTTGAAACTATATCCTTCATCTTCCAACTGTTTTTTTAGTTCTTCAAAATTTTCTATTATTCCGTTATGCACTATTGCAACTTTTCCTGAGTTACTTGGGTGTGGGTGTGCGTTAAGATCTGTTACTTTTCCATGTGTTGCCCATCTGGTATGTCCAATGCCTATTTTGCCTGGTAATGTGTCTAGTTGAAATTTAGAATTTACTTCACTTACTTTACCCGTTCCTTTTTTTAGCTCAATCTGATTTTCTGATTCTGTTGCAACACCTACACTGTCATATCCTCTATACTCCATTCTTTTCAATCCCTTTACGATAATTGGGGCTGCAATTTCATTTCCAGAATAGCCTATAATTGAACACATCTTACTATCACAACTTGTTTTGTATTATGCTGATAAGGTTAACTGCTTATTCTGCAGCCTTTTCTTCTGGTTTTTCTTCCACAGTCTCTTCTTTAGTCTCTGTAACTGTTTCAGTTGGAACTTCAATGTTTTCTGTTTCAGGACTTCCTAAATCTGATTCTGGTTCTGATAAAATTTTATTGTAAATTGATTCTGGTGTTAATTTGATACTGTCTTCTTCATCAACTCTTACTACATATGATGGTCTGTTGATTACTCTATCTCCAATCAAAATGTGACCATGAGATATTGCTTGTCTTGCTTGGTAAGGTGTTTTGAAGAAAAATTTCTTAAAAACAATTGTTTGTAATCTTCTTGCCAACAAATCATTGATTTCTAAATTCAAAACATCATCAAGTGTAGCACTTTTTTCTACTAATCCAATACGTGATAATGAATGCATTAAGATTGGTTCTTCTTTTTCTCTAACTTCTTGTCTGACTGCAAGTAACGAACGTGCTTGATGTCTTAATCTTGATAATTCTGTTCTTGATTTCCAAAGCTCTCTTTTTGTTTTTAATCCAAATGTACCTACTGTCTTCAGTTCATCCATCTTTAGTTCAAAATTAAATGGTCTTTTTGGTTTCTTCCAAACTCTTCTGAAATTTTTAGTATCTCCCATCTTTCATCTACTCCTTTTTCTCTTCTGCTGCTGGTTTTGCATCGGCTGCTGGTTTTGCTTCTGCAGCTGGTGCATCGGCTGCTGGTGCTGCTGCGGCATCTGCTACTGCTGCTCCACCACCTGCTGGTGCTCCGGCTCCACCTTTTGCTGGCATTACCTTTCCACCTTTTGCAACTCCAACTGCACCGCCTTTTCGTCCGGTACATCTTGTACGTTGACCTCTAACTTTTAATCCATACATGTGTCGGTAACCTCTCCAACTGAAAAGTGCCTTTTCTCTCTCTACGTCATTTCTAATGTTAAATGCAATATCTGATGTAACAAGGTGCATATCTTCTCCTGTTTCAATGTCTTGTCTTCTGTTCAAAAACCATATTGGGAAATTTGCAGCCTTTGGATCCTGTATGATTTTTTCAATTGCAGAAACCTGCTCTGCTGTAAGATTACCGATTTTTTGATGTGGAGAAATTTTCAAGACTTGAAGCATGGAATTTGCAAACATATATCCAATTCCCTTAATCTGGCTAAGTCCAATTAGCATGTTCAGCTCACCATGAATATCGTTTCCCAATATTCTTACCAGATTCTCATATTGTTCGCTCAAGTAGCAAGATTTTCTATAGCCCCATTAAAAACCATGCTCTAAATTGTGCCTATAATTGATTAATCTTAATCGAATAGTATTATTACTCTAAATGAAGATCTTGAGACATGACCGAGTCTGATGAGCACACTCAAAAAATTTTAGATGCAGTTTTTGATGAAAACATTTCTGAGATCTTGGCTGAAATGGAATCGGCTCCAAAAAAATGTGGATTTCTAAGTGAAAAATTCAACATCAATTCAATCTTACCCCAAATGACTTGGATGAAAAATTGTCTTTTCTCATAGAAAATGATTTTGTTGGAAAGACAGGCTCTGACTCTGATGTAGAATACTCTGTTGATTCTGAGAAATTAGCCAAATTAATGGAAACTGCTCATGACTTTGAAAATGTTGATGCAGGTTTGGCAAAGATGGATGGATATCTTAACTAGTTTTTTGCTTTTTTTGTCTAATTATCATAAAACCAATTACTGCCACACCTATCATTCCAATAATAATTATGAAAAAGCCTGCAATTGAAATTGAAACTCCTGTTGAATCTGGAACATGTCCAATTCCTCCTACCAATGGAATCTCTTCAGATTCTGATGTACTGATGATTAGTGTATAAGTTCCTGCTTGCTCAATTTCAAAATTATCCTCAAATGAATTTCTATTTACTGATACATCTCTTATCTTAGTGTTAGATGCATCTGTCACAATTGCTGTAATATCATATTCTTTTCCTTCGATTGTTTGTATTGCATAGACTCCCTGAGTATTAATTTCTGGATCTAGTTCTGCTGAAATCTCTAATTGTGTTAAATTGTTTATTCGTCCTTCTTCTATTACTAAATCTCCAGTAATTGTTTGCGATCCTACAATTAGTAGCATTGCACCTATTGCAATCAACACCCCAACTATAACCAAATATTTTGTCAAACTTGACATGAATAATTTTCGCTTTTCATGGATAAATCTGTATTTGTTAGAGTGATTATGAAATTTAGGTATGGCTAAAAAAGTTAGCCTAGGCTAAATTTTATATATATACTACAGTATAGTCGAGTTATGCAGAAGTTAGTCCAATCAACAAAAATGTTCTATATTTTGACTGCGATAGCTGCTGTTTCAAGTTTATACTTTATAGTCCCTGGCGTTACAATTGCCGAAGAGACTCCCAAGACATTTCTAACTCATACTGGATTGGTAATCCAAACAACTGGAGAGGTAATTGACCCAATTGGGTATGATGGTGATGCTTTAGATTTTGATCCTGAAAAATTTATGAAAGATTTTGACTATGGTGAAGTTTCTGTTTTAGATGATGGAACTGTATTACGAGAGTTCTACATAACTGCACGTGATGATCAAATTATGGAAGTATCTCCTGGTGTATTTTATAATGTCTGGACATTTAATGACTCAGTTCCTGGTCCTACAATTCGTGCAACTGAAGGTGACTTGGTAAGAATTCATTTTACAAATGAAGGTTCTAAACCACACAGTTTACATTTTCATGGAATTCATAGAGCAGAAATGGATGGCGTCTTTGAAAGTATAGGTACTGGTGGCAAATTTACATACGAATTCTATGCTGAGCCTGTAGGATTACATCTGTATCATTGTCATGTTCATCCAGTTGAAGAACACATTGCTCATGGTCTTTATGGTGCATATATTGTAGATCCAAAAGAACCCCGTCCTCCTGCTGAAGAATTTGTATTTGTTTTGAATGGATTAGATACTGATTTTGATGGTGAAAATAATTTTTATGCTGCAAATACAATTCCATTTTATTACAAACATCATCCAGTCGAAATTAATGTAAATCAAAACATTCGTGCATATGTTGTCAATGTCTTGGAGTTTGATGCAGTAAATAACTTCCATCTTCATGGAACATTATTCCATCATTATCCTGCTGGAACTGATACTGTACCATCTGGTTATAATGACATGTTAACGATGTCTCAAGGTGACAGAGAAATTTTAGAATTTAGCTACAAATATCCTGGACTGTATATGTTCCATGCACATAACACCGAATTTTCTGAAAAAGGTTGGGTTAGTAGTTTTCTTGTAAAAGAAAATGCTGACGATTTTGATACAAAAGTAGAGTATGATGACATCATCTAAACCTGTACTTGCAATTAGTGCAATTGCACCAATTGTTTTACTTGCAATAGTAATTGCATTTCTTTTAGGACCTGCTTCAACATTTTTACAATTTGGTGTAGTGCTTCCTGAAGTTTCAATTGAGAAAGTTGAATTTATTGAAAATGAAATTCAGGCGACTGTAAGAAATACTGGTCCAATTGATGTTTCTGTTGCTTTAGCTGATGTAAATGATCGAATACAACCTGCTGCAATTGAACCAGATTCTTCTCTTAAAAGATTTGAAACTGCATTGGTGAGAATTCCATTTGATTGGAATGAAGGTCAACCATATGAAATCGGTGTAACTGTTGATGATGGAACAAGATTTACTACTCAAGTAGATGCTGCATTTGCCTCACTAGAGCCAGATGTTGACTTGTTTGTATTCTTGGGAATGATTGGATTTCTCATTGGTGTTGTTCCAATAATGATTGGTTTGTTATGGTATCCATTTATCAAAAAGCTTGGCAAAAATGCTTTCAATTTCTTTTTGGCATTTACTATGGGATTGTTAATTTTCCTTGGAATCGATGCAGTCTTGGAAGCATCAGAAATCTCAGAACGTCATCTTTCATCTATTTTCAATGGTGAATTATTGATTGCCACAGTTGTAATTCTGTCATTTTTGTCATTATATGGAATAGGACAGAAATTAATCAAAACAGAGAATCTTTCTACCTTATCTAAGGGCTTGACCATATCTCTTATGATAGCAATTGGAATTGGACTTCATAATCTAGGTGAAGGTCTTGCTGTTGGAGCTGCAATTGCGCTTGGTGAGGTGGCTTTGAGTACATTTCTGATTGTTGGTTTTGCAACTCATAATACCACTGAAGGATTGGCAATTGCTGCCCCATTGACTAATTCAAAAGCAAAAATTGCTAAGATGGTTGGACTTGGACTTATTGCCGGTGCCCCTGCAATTTTTGGATGTTGGGTTGGCGGTTTCTCTTTTTCACCATTATTCACATTAATTTTCCTTGCAATAGGTGCAGGAGCAATCTTCCAGGTTGTAATATCCATTTTTCAATATATGAAGGACAAATCTGATTTGTTATCAAATACCTCTCTATTTGCTGGTGTGTCTGTAGGATTAATTGTCATGTATTTAACCAGCGTAATTATATGACATCCTGATGGATAAAAATTACCTAGTTTTTGTCAAATTTTTTATCAATAATTAATAAATACCACATTGCAACAGAAATTTCAAATGAAGATAGTAGCTTCAGGTGCAATTTTGTTATTAACATTCTCAATTCTATCTTTCGGAATGCCAAATCTAGCAAATGCACAAACAGCTGAATTTCCTCTAACCGTTGAAACCGATTTTCCTGGCTATGCTGAAAACTCTGAAATTATAATTTCTGGTCAAGTCAAAGAATCTTCTTTAGCAGAATATGCCCAACCTGTAACACTAATGATTGTCTCTCCTGATGGAAATATTGTTAAAATTGATCAATTAAATCTCAATTCAAGTAATGAATTTTCTACAACCTTGGTTGCTGGCGGTCCACTTTGGAAAGCCGGTGGTGATTACACTGTCAAAGTAAATTATGGTGCTCAAAAAGCTGAAACCACATTTAATTATGCTGGTGGCAGTGGTGAAATCTCTACTCCTCCTCCAGCACCAGTTCCAGAACCAGCACCAGTTCCAGAACCAGTAGAAGAACCTGAACCAGTAGTTGAAGAACCAGAACCAATTGCTATTGTTGAACCAGAACCAGAACCAGAACCAGAACCAGAACCATTGTGTGGTGAAGGTACTGTTATGAAAGACGGTAAATGTGTAGCCGAAAAATCTGAAGGTGGTGGCTGTCTAATTGCAACAGCAGCATATGGATCTGAAATGGCACCACAAGTACAGTTCTTGAGAGAAATTAGAGATGGTAAAGTAATGACAACACAATCTGGTACTGCATTTATGACCGGATTCAACCAATTCTATTATTCATTCTCACCAGCAGTTGCTGATTATGAAAGAGAAAATCCAGTATTCAAAGAAGCAGTCAAAGTAACACTAACTCCAATGTTAACTTCACTAACACTACTCAATTATGTTGATGTAGATTCTGAACAAGAAATCTTAGGCTATGGTATAGGAATCATTCTTCTAAACATTGGAATGTACTTTGTAGCACCAGCAGCTGCAATAATTGCAATCAAAAACAGAATAAAACGCAATTAAGTTATATATTCTAAAGATTCAATATTGTTATGAATGTTGAATATGAAGAATTTGAAAACATTGAAGACATGTTGATGTATCTAACATCTGTTGCACCTCCAATGAAAAATTTCATGCCAATCAATTCTTACAAGGGATTTGTTTGTTCATTCATTCCATTAAGCCCTGCTGGTGGGGATGTTTATCTTATGTTATATGCAAAAGGTGAAATGGAAAATGGTATACATGAATTTGATGTTGCCACCCGCTCAATTACAAAAGTTCAAGCAATAGAGCGTTCAGACAAACAATATTTCATAGTGATGGTTCCAAAGAGAAATACAATTGCAGATAAAGCAATAGAAAATCTCTAATCAATTTCTTTTTCTAAATCTTCCTAACTTGATAATTCCGATCAAAATACATAATATGCTAATTGAAAGCCCTATGACACCAAACAAATAATGTTCCATGATAAAACCTGCAATAATTGCAATTACAAATAATGAAGTTCCAAAAACAAATGAAACAATTACGACTATTAGATTTGCTTTATCCTCTAATTGCATGAGTAACCATTGAATTTTTAATTATTATTTCTTAGGTACTTTTCTAAAGTTTCTTGGTCTGGATTCTAGGTGCTGAAACAGATCTGCTTCTAGAATACTTTTCTATAATTTCATCTGGGGTTCTTCCATTGAAAAGATCTTTACATAATCCTCTCAAATATCTCATAATTGCCCATGTTCCTGCTTTGAGTATTCCATACATGAAGACCTTCATTGGCGGACCATATGTTTTGTTTCTCAAAATGATTGGAATGATGTCATTAATTACACGCAAGTTATTTTCCCAACATCTCCAGAACAATGTGAATTGTGCCTCATTCAGGTTACCAAAGTGCATTGAGTTTTTCTCACTAAAGTCCTGGTAAAGTAGAGGTGCAACCAATCCTCTGAAATCCATTTCTCTAAAGTCATTCATCATATCAATTGTATACTGACTATCGTCTGGTGTTTCATCTGGCCATCCAATAATGATGGTTGCAGCTGGGAACCAATGATTCTCATTTAGAATCTTTGCACCTTCTCTAACAACACTGCCCCATTCTTCTGTAGAAAATGGTCTTGTTTTTACACCAAGGTGTTTCTTAACCATTGGTGGTGAAACTGTCTCAATACCTAGATTTGTTGCAAGCCATCTGCCCGTTTCATGTTGTCTGTTGACATCTGCAATATTTCTCATTAATGTAGGATCTGCAGCTACTGCTGAAAATGTCATATGAGTTGTACCGATAAAGTTAGCGCCCATTCCCTTGAGACCCTTCCACAAGTCTGTAATTGCATCTCTATTTGGAATAAAATCACTATTATCACATCCATACAATAACATCTCATCTGAATGAAGCCAAACTGAATCAAATCCATAATCTAGGTTAATTTTTGCTTCTCTTTGTAATCGCTCTATAGACAAGTCCTTTTTAGAACGTTTGTTAACATCACAGAAATCACAGCCCCTTCCACATCCTCTCATTGCTTCAATGAGAGAGTTTACAGTTGGTTTTGTAATTTCTGGAATATTTTGAATATTTTTAACAAAACAATGCATTAGTTCTGGCGCATCTCCTTTCTCCAAATCATGGAACAAATCTAATGCAAGCTCATCTGCTTCGCCTACCACAACAGTATCGATTCCGTGAACTTTCATTCTGTCTGATTTTGCTAATTCCCATGCACCATTTCCTCCTACGGCTACTTTGAAATCATATTTCTTTTTTAATTGAATAATCTCTGCACACATTTTCTTAAACTTCATTGCAACGTATGATAGTTTTTCTGGAGCCATCGTAGTTGTTACTGGAGCCATTCCTAAAGGATCCATTACATTAATTCCAACTACTTTGGTATCTGGACCTATTGATTTTGATAGATGTTCTGGATTTGCAACAAAAATGTCGTTTTTATCATAACCTTGGTGTAATGCACTCTCCACTCTTCTTAATCCAACTTGTGCAACTTTTGCTTCTCCTGTTACTGGGTCTGTTTCAACTGCTGGGCAAAATACTTTATCAAAAACCCATTCTGGTAGAACTTCATATGGACCACATGCAATAAAACCATAAAGAAAATTACCCCTATAATTTGTCATTAAACTTCTATCTGCGGTTAATACGATTCTTTTACCTGCCAACTCTATCACTTCCCTCTAACTATGATATATATCGTTTACGAGATTTGCTAAGAGTGATCCAAGTAATTTTTATCTTTTATTGATTTGACTTACAATTTTTGCAGCAGCTGCACCTGCCCCAATCCCATTATCAATATTTACAACTGTTAATCCCAATGAGCAACTCTGTAACATTGCTGCAAGTGCTGCCACTCCTTTTTCACCATATCCATATCCTATTGAAGTTGGAACTCCAATTATTGGAACATTGACTGTTGAGGAAACTACTGATGCTAAAGCACCTTCCATTCCAGCTACTACTATTATCGCATCCACCCCTGATTTTACAAATTCTTTTAAAACTGGAAATATTCGATGTAATCCTGCAATACCGACATCATAACTTGTAATACAATTACAATTCATTGCCTCACACATCAATCTTGATTCCTCAGCAATTCCAATATCTGATGTTCCAGCAGTTATTATCCCAATTTTTCCTTTAGTTTTCTTTAGTGGTTTATTGTAAACCATTACTGTAGTACAATTTTGTCCTGTACTAATCTTGAAATTATTCTTTTTACAATAATTGCAAATATCCTGATAATTTTTTTTTGGAATTCTTGAAACTACTATTGCATTTGTTTTCTTTAATACGTTTTTTATGATTTTTTTTACCTCTGAATTTTCCTTTCTTTCAGCAAATATGACTTCTGGAATACCTTTCCTTGCTTCTCTTCCAAGATCAATCTTTGCAAAATTTTCAATTTCTTCAATTGAGTATAATGATAATTGTTTTTTTGCATCTTTTACAGATAATTTTCCATTTTTAACAGAGTCTAAAATGTCTGAAATATTCATAATATTATAAAATCGACTTGTCTTAAAAAATTAATTAAAATTCAACACCGGATAGTGCACTTTTTACACTGTCTATGCCCTTGTTGAACCATTCTTTCTCTTCATCGTTTAATTCTAATTCAACAATCTTTTCTACTCCGTTCTTTCCAATAACTGCTGGAACTCCGATTGAAACATCTTTTTGTCCATATTCGCCATCTAAGTTGGTTGAAACTGGAATTACCTGTTTTTTGTCCTGTACAACTGATTCTATCATAGCTGAAATTGCATTTCCTGGTGCATGGACAGTTGCTCCTTTTAGTTTAATGACCTCTGCCGCAACATTTTTTGTTGCAGTAAAAATCTCATCAAGTTTTTCTTTAGGAAGTATTGTTGGTAATGGAATTCCTGAAACTGTTGCAAATCTTGTTAATGGTAACATATTCTCGCCGTGTTCTCCAATCACTAATGCCTTTGTTGATTCACGAGAATATCCTGTTGCTTCATGTATGAATTGTTTAAATCTTGACAAGTCTAACATTCCGCCCATTCCAAACACTCTACTTCTTTCAAATCCTGATGTTTTGTATGCAATTTGTGCCATTGGATCAAGTGGGTTAGTTACTGGAATAATCATTGCATCATCAGCAAATTTCTTAATATTGCCGACAACATCTTTTACAACTCCTGCATTAATTTTTAATAAATCCATTCTTGTCATTCCTGGCTTTCTTCCTGCACCTGCAACAACAACCACAATCTTTGAACCTCTCATATCTTCATAATTATTTGAGCCTTTTACGTTAACATCGATTCCTTGTTCTGACAACATGTGGTTTAGATCCATTGCTTCTCCTTGAGGAAGTCCTTCAGCAATGTCTAGAAGTAAAATCTCATCATCTAATCTTCTTAATGCAGTAAATAATGCCGCATCTCCGCCTACTTTTCCTGCCCCAATTATTGTAATCATGAATAAATTCCAAAATATTCAATAATTAAATCTATGTTGAATCAAATTTTGCAAACAGATTTTTATGCATTTTTATCATTTTATCGTCATGGTACTTTTCATAGATTGCCAAGTTGCTGGAATATCTGGAGATATGATATTGTCATCATTAGTGGATCTTGGAGCAAATAAATCTAAAATCATTGATGGTGTAAAAGAATCTGCAAATCTCTTACCTGGTTCAACAATTAAAAAATTTGATTTCATTAAAGTGAAAAAAAATGGAAAAGATGCTACCCAACTAGAATTGGAAATTGACGAGAATGTTCATGAAAGAAAAGGCACTGAAATTAAAAATTGTATAATATCTGCATCTGAAAAAATTGGTCTTTCCAAATCTGCAAAGGAATTTACAGAAAACTCAATTAATACTCTCATTAATGCAGAATCTTCTGTTCATGGTGAACCTGACTCTTCTGTACATTTTCATGAAGCATCAAGTATTGATACTGTAGTTGACATACTTGGTATTGCAATTGCTCTAGATGACCTAAATCTCTTTGATGAGGAAATCACTTGCTCTCATGTTGCTATAGGAGGCGGAACTGTGTCATTTTCTCATGGAACTACTTCTAATCCTGCTTATGCAATAACTGAAATTTTCAAAAACTCAGGGATAATTGTTCATGGTGGTCCTGTTAATGAAGAGCTTACGACACCTACTGGCGCCAGCATTTTGGTTAATCTTGCTTCATCCTGCAATGAATTCTTTGTTGATATGACTATAGATTCAGTAGGTTATGGTGCTGGTACGAAACAATTTGATAACTTTGCAAACGTAGTCAAAATTGTACGAGGAAAATCAAATGAGACTCTTGAGAAAGATTCAGTAAAAATACTTGAAACTAATCTAGATGACGTTTCTGGTGAAGTTATTGCAAATACAATAGAAAAATTAATGGAAAATGGAGCAAAAGACGTTACTGTTACTCATGCAATTACAAAAAAAGGAAGACCTACTCAATTAGTTTCTGTGATATGTGATTCGAAGAATGTTAATTCCTTACTAAACATCTTGATTGTTGAAACACGAACTTTGGGAGTTAGGGTTAGAACATCAGAAAGATTTGTAGTTCCACGAAAAATTCTTGAATCTGACGTCACCCTTGAAAACCAAAATTTCAAAGTTCATTATAAGATATCTGATTCAGATCATTTTAAACTGGAATTTGATGATGTGAAATCTATCTCTAATGTATTGAATATTTCATTTAATAAAACTGAGGAATTACTAAAAGAACAAATAAAGAAAAAAAATGACTAATCTGAATGAATTACTAGCATGGTTTGATGATAAGAAAAAAGTGCTAGTATCTCTATCTGGAGGAGTGGATAGTGCACTTGTTGCATATGCTGCAAAAACCAAATTAAATAAAAATGCTATTGCTGTTACAGCTGATTACAAAACTCTCTCTTCTGAAGAATTGGATTCGGCAAAAAAAATTGCAAAAGAGATTGGTATAACTCATAAAATTATTGAATATAGCGAATTAGATAATGAAGATTTTGTGAAAAATGATAATAAAAGATGCTTTTATTGTCGTGATGAATTATCACAAAAATTAATTCAATTTGCTTCGACTCTGGATATTGATGTAATTGTTGATGGAACTCAAAATGATGACATGGGTGATTATAGACCTGGAATTGACGCACTGCATGGAAATGGAATTCGTAGTCCTTTGTTAGAAACACACTTCACAAAAAACATGGTAAGGAATACTGCAAAATCTGTTGGTATATCAATATATGATAAACCATCTAATTCTTGTCTTGCTTCTAGAATACCATGGGGTCAACGTGT
>LUMP01000108.1_pt1 | contig 23850 bp, 22 predicted proteins | sample 729641 | NCBI WGS metagenome assembly LUMP01 (sample SAMN03860260, study PRJNA289734) | marine metagenome | biome: seawater column; feature: ocean; material: water; isolation source: Red Sea water column Station 12 - depth 47m | place: Saudi Arabia: Red Sea | collected 2011-10-15 | depth 47 m | reverse complement strand
TCTTTATAATAAGCCAAAAGGTGTTGACTTAAATCACCTTCCTAAACATGTCATCAATTTTTTGAATAATTTTTATTCAAATAATGATTATAAATCATTAAATATTAAAAAAGGTATTTCTGGATTAGTATTATTTTATGATGATATTAATTTCAATTTTGAGAAAAGAAAAAAATTTATTTCGGTTCTTTTTGATATTCAATTTGATAGTGAATTAAATAAAAATCAAAAGAACGATATATCTAAATTTGTAAACACTCTAGATGAATCAAGCGAAATTAATTTTATAAAAAATAATAATGCAGCAATAAGAATTATGATTAATAATGAAGGATTATTATTTAAGGAATTAAATAATTATGGTTGCGATTCAATCGATAGAGTCTTAATTTCAAATTTGGATAAATTTGAAGTTCCTAGAGGAAAATTTAGAGAATTAAATAAAATAGAAATATTGAATTTTAAATCACTTTCTACTAGCCCAATTAAAACCTCTGGTTAATAATTTCCAAGCATCTAGATGTTGTTTAAACTCCATTGGGTTATGACCAATAGCAAAATAAAAAACCTTACCCATTCCATGTTTTTTTTTCCAAGCAACAGGCATAACAACACCATCAATCCAAGGATTAAATTTGCCATCAAATTTGGTTTCAGCAATCACATCAATATTTGGATCTACATGCATATAGTATTGTTCTGTTTTAATTTGAAAATTATTTAAACCTTCAGTTAATTCATCTTTTTTAAAAACAACTTTATAATCAACCTGTCCTCCAGGATGGGCTACAAATTGTCCTCCTATCATATATTGAAATTCTGTATTTTCTCTAAAGGAATCAGTTAATCCACCATGAGCACCAGCTATTCCAACACCGTTTTTAACTGCTTTAGAAAGATTATTTGCTTGTTTTGATGAAATTTTTTCCATCGTGACAGACTGAATTATAAGATCATAAGAAATTAATTTATCATAGCTATCATAGGGTGATAAATCATTATAAACATCTACATTAGCATTTTGAGACAATAGCCATTCTTCTACAATATTTGAAAATAATTCAGGCTTATGTGGCTCGTAACCACCCCAAACCAATAATACATTTTTTTCATTCAAAACTTGAGAAAATTGTAGATATGGTAATAAAAGCAATATAAATGTTATAAATCTGAAACTTTTCATTTTAATTTTTGATAATTATGTTTTAAATTTAATAATTCAGGTTGGTCTCCCAAAAATATAAATATGAAAAATAGAAGAAAGTTTTTGAAAAATTCAGCATTATTAGGAACAGGATTTTTTATTGTTCCTAGAAATGTTCTTGGTGGTCCGGGATTTATATCTCCCAGTGATCAATTAAACATTGCAGCCATTGGTGCCGGAGGTAAAGGATATGATATTACTAATAAGTGGGCTTCTGGTGAGAGAGTTATTGCTCTTTGTGATGTTCATCCCGATAAAAAAGATGTGCTAAATGCAAGAAAAAAATATCCAAATGCCAATGTATATGTTGATTTTAGAGAAATGCTAGACAACGAAAAAGATTTGGATGCTGTGACTGTCAGTACACCTGATCATACCCACGGAATTATTGCCAGTAACGCTATGAACAGAGGATTACATGCCTATGTACAAAAGCCATTAACACATAATATTGAAGAAGCTAGAAAGCTTACTCAAATTGCTAAGAAAAATAAAGTTGTAACTCAAATGGGCAACCAAGGTGGTTCAAGTACTGGTGTTGTTAAAATTCAAGAGTGGATAGACAAAAAAATGATTGGTAAAATTCATAAAATTTATGCTTGGACAAATCGTCCTGTTTGGCCACAAGGATTCCCAATGGAAGATAGAAGTGAGGAAAAACCTCCAAATCTTAATTGGGATTTATGGTTAGGACCTGCTTCATACACTAAATATACTTCACAACTACATCCTTTTAACTGGAGAGGATGGTGGGATTATGGTACTGGTGCTCTTGGAGATATGGGTTGTCATATTTTAGATGCACCATATAAAACATTAGGTCTGCATTATCCAACAGATGTTGAATGTAGTGTAGGTTCTGTTTTTCAACAAGCATGGAGTCAAAACTTTATTCCTGAGGGATGTCCACCTTCATCAATTGTAACCTTACACTTTGATAAAACAAAAAAGAATGATTCAAAAATAGAATTAGTTTGGATGGATGGAGGGCTTAGACCTAATCATCCTGAAGATATTCCAGCTGATGATTACTTGGGAGAAGTAAATAGTACTAACGGAGTTTTAATGATTGGAGAAAAAGGTGTAATTTCTTGTGGAGTGTATGCTTTAGAGCCAAAGCTTTACAGAAAAGGTAAGGAAACTATAACATTTAAAACAGAATCTAAATTATTAGATCATGATCACCACATGGAGTGGATTAATGGTATTAAAGGTGGATATGGTTCAGATGCCTATAAAAAAATTACTGCTCCATTTGAATATGCTGGTCCTTTCACAGAAGCCGTACTTATGGGGAACTTAGCTATTAGATCATATATGAGTATGGGTAAAGAAAAGCCAAAATATTTCCCTGATAGATATCACACATCAGAATATGGAAAATTTGTTGGTAGAAAAAAACTTTTATGGGATGGAGAAAATATGAGAATTACAAATTTTGATGAAGCAAATCAATTTGTTGGTAGAACTAGAAGATCAGGATGGGAGTTTTAAAAATGAAAAATATATTTATAATATTAATAGTTGCAATAATTTCACTTTCATGTGAAAATGATAAAAAGTGGACCAAAATTCTTAATGATAATGACCTTAATGGTTGGCATTATTACAATGACAATGGAAATAAATTTGGATGGTCTGTTTCAGACGGAGTTCTATCTTTTGATCCAACTAAAGGTAAGTTTCAACGTGATTCAGATGGAAATATTTTAACTCATGGAAATGGTAATCCCAAAAAAGAAAATAACGACCTTGTTTCTGATTTAGACTTTACAAGTTTTAAATTATATTTTGAGTGGAAGGTTGATTCTTTGACTAATAGCGGTTTCATGTGGGGTGTTAAAGAGGGAGAAAAGTATGAATTTCCTTTTGTTACTGGACCTGAGATTCAAATAATGGATAATAATTATCCAGACCCCGTAAAAGCAGGTAGTTTATATGGAATGGTTAATCCATCTGTTGACATGACAAAGCCTGTTGGTCAATGGAATTCATATATGATAACTATTGATTACAATAAAAATTTTGGAAATGTTGTTTTTAATGGCACAGAAGTTGTAAAATTCCCCTTGTTTGGTGATGAATGGGATGCGATGGTTTCAAAGACAAAATTTGCCAATTGTGATCAAAAACCGTGGGACAATTGTGAATTTGGAAAATTTAAAACTGGAAAAATTTGTTTTCAAGATCATCAAGCACCAGTATACTTTAGAAATATTAAAATCTTAGAGTTATAATAATATGCAAATAAAAAATTCAGCCAAAGAATATGATGTTATCATAGTTGGCTCTGGAGCAGGTGGAGGAATGGCTACCAAAGTTTTGTCAGAAGCTGGTCTTTCTGTTGCTGTAGTTGAAGCTGGTCCTTATTTTGACCCTGCTGATCCAAAAACAATGACTCAATTGAAATGGGCTTGGCATTCACCAAGAAGAGGATCTGGTAATCGAAGATTCTTTGGTGATTATGATCAGGCTTATGGTGGTTGGGAAATCGATGGTGAACCTTATGGCCAAGTTGGTGATACCGATTTTAAATGGTTTAGATCTAGAATGTTAGGTGGAAGGACTAATCACTGGGGTAGAATTTCTTTGAGATTTGGTCCAAACGATTTCAAAAGAAAAAGTATTGATGGTTTAGGTGAAAATTGGCCTATTTCATATGATGATATAAAACCTTATTATGATAAAGTTGATAAGTTAATAGGTGTTTTTGGAACTAAGGAAAATATTTATAACGAGCCTGATGGTTTTTTTCTACCACCTCCGAAACCACGTCTTCATGAATTATTTTATATCAAGGGTGCTCGTAAAAGTAATGTTAAGGTAATTCCGTCTAGATTATCAGTCCTTACCAAAAGAATTAATAATGAAAGAGGGTTATGTTTTTATTGTGCAGGATGTGCCAAAAGTTGTAATGTTTATGGTGATTTTTCCTCAGGATCGTGTTTAATCTTCCCTGCTCAAAAGTCAGGAGGTCAAATTGATCTTTATGTAAACTCAATGGTAAGAACGGTTACCACCAATAATGAAGGAAAAGCAACAGGTGTTTCGTTTATAGATAAAGATGAAAATAAAGAATATAAACTGAAGGGAAAAGTGGTAGTACTAGCCGCATCTGCTTGTAGCTCAGCAAGAATTTTATTAAACTCTAAGTCAAAACAACATCCAAATGGTTTAGGTAATAGTAGTGACTTGATCGGTAAATATCTTCATGATTCAACTGGAGGTGATATGATGGCTTTTATTCCAGAATTAATTGATAGAAAAATTTATAATGAAGATGGTGTTGGCGGCATGCATGTTTATTCCCCATGGTGGCTTGATAATAAAAAATTAGATTTTGCCAGAGGCTATCATATTGAAGTTTGGGGAGGAATGGGAGCGCCGACATACGGAACAGGCTTTAATGTTAATAATTTTAATAAGTTCTTTGGAATTAATAAAGCTGGTGGTTATGGTGATGTTTTAAGGGCTGATATGAAAAAGTATTATGGTTCAACGATAGGTGTTTCCGGCCGTGGAGAGTCCATAGCTCAAAAATCAAATTACTGTGAAATTGATCCTAATAAGGTTGATAAATATGGTGTTCCAACTCTAAGATTTAATTATCAATGGACTGATAATGAAATAAAGCAAGCTAAACATATGCAAGATACATTTGAAGAAATTATACATAACATGGGTGGTATTCCGCTTTGGGGAAAACCTGGAAAAGATGCTAATTATGGCTTAAATAAGCCAGGCTGGATTATTCATGAAGTTGGAACAACAAGAATGGGTGATGACCCTAAAGAATCTGTTACAAATCAATTTGAAAGATTACACGATGTATCAAATGTTTATGTAGTTGATGCTGGGCCATTTGTTTCACAAGCTGATAAAAATCCAACATGGACAATTTTGGCCCTTGCGATGAGATCGTCTGAACATATAGTAGAGGAGTTTAAAAAACAAAATTTTTAAATTATGAAAAGAAGAGAATCAATTAAAACTATAGCCTTAGCTTCATTTGGAGCAAGTATGTTTTTAGAATCATGTTATGGTGTTAGCAGAGAAAAAATTAATCGTTCACTAACAAGGTATGAGTATGGCAGAACACCTGAAGAAACTCTTTACGATGATAAGCTTTTTGCTCAAAAGTTTTTCACTAATTATGAATTAGTTACTCTTGATAAACTTTGTAATTTGATTTTGCCCCCAAACGAATTTGGATCTATAAGAGATGCTGAAGTCGTTCAGCTTATTGAATTTATGGCAAAGGATATTCCTTCTTATCAAGATCCATTAAGGAATGGTATCGTCTGGATTGACAAAGAAAGTCAATCTAGGTTCAACAATCCTTTTATTGATTTAGATGAATCAAATCAAAAACAAATTCTAGATGAAATTGCATATTATAACCCAGAAGATAACATGAATGATTTACCTGAACCGGTTCAATGGTTTAATCTTGTTAGAAATTTAACTATGACTGGTTATTTTACATCAGAAGTTGGTATAAAAGAGTTAGGTTATAAAGGTAATTTTCCAAATGTCTGGGATGGAGTCCCTCAAGATGTTTTAGATCAATATGGGCTTGAGTATGATAAAGAATGGCTTGATAAATTTGTTGATCAATCCAAAAGGAATATTACTGCCGAATGGGACGATGATGGAAACTTAATCACATAAAAAAAGCCGCTTTGTGAAAAAGCAGCTTTTATAATAATTTTAACTGATATTATTTCTTAGCTTGATAATCATAGTATCCTTCAACAGGAATCATTAAATGATCATAGCCAGTACCTTTAAACATTACGTAAGGTCCACCTGAATTGAAGTCAGTTGTAAACCCATCTAATGAAGCAGGATCTTTTGGAAATAACATGATATGCGCACCTGATTCAATCCATTGTCCCTCAGCAGCATCCTCTTTATTTAAAACAAGATGTTTTGTGTTATCCTCTCCCATATCACCATGTAGCATGTAAGAGTATCCGTCGAAGTCAAGTTGTGGTGTTTCTCCAGACATGTAAGCCATAGCCCATTTCATTGATTGAGCATCGCCAACCATAGGCATTGCTTCATGCGGATCTTTCCATCCATTTTCTGGATCAGCAGGACCTCTTGGATTTGCAGCCATTGCAGTCCAGCCGTTTGTACCTTCTCTTAGTACGGTACCATCGACATCAACAACAGTACATTCAGCTGCAATAAATGAAGGAGCAGCAGTACTGTATGCCCAAATTTTCCATTCAGCTGAAGTATGAGGGCCTTCAGGTTCACCATTGTCACTTTTAGGAGCCTCAACAGTCGTTTGGCAGGCAGCAACAATAAATAAAGTTAATAAGTATACAATTTTTTTCATTTTTAAATATTTACAATAAATATAAAAAAAAACTCCTTACTAGAGGAGTTTTTTAGTGGTACCTCGCAGAATCGAACTGCGGACACAAGGATTTTCAGTCCTTTGCTCTACCAACTGAGCTAAGGTACCCAATTTTCAAGATGCAAATATAATCGTTTTGATAAATAAATGAAAAATAGCCAAACTTATTTACATTTGCCTTTCAATGAGTAATTTATTAATTGATATAGGTAATACATTTTCAAAAATTGCAGTTTTTGAAAATAATGAGATGATTTATGAATCCAAGGTTGAGATCATTGAAATCAATTTTATTAAAGATTTAATAAAAAAGTATAAAATAAAAAATACAGCAATTTCAAACGTAGGTTCACCCAATGATGAGCTGTTTTCAGTTTGTAAAGAAAAATCTAATTTATATTCATTCACTGAAGAGATTAAAATGCCTATTACAAACCCTTACAATCATGGATTAGTTGGTGATGATAGACTTGCATTGGTTTTATCAGCATATTCTGATTACCCTGATGATAATGTTTTAATAGTTGATATGGGAACATGTATAACATATGACATAAAAACAAGTAAAAACCTTTATCAAGCTGGAGGAATTTCACCAGGCTTAGAATTGAGACTTAAATCTTTAAGTTCTGGAACTTTTAAACTTGACAAAATCACTCCAAAATATCCTAATTTGCTAATAGCACATGACACGGAAAGTTCAATAAGTATTGGTGTTTTAAAAGGGATTCAGAACGAAATAGAAGGGTTTATTGAAAACTACAAAACTGAATATAATAACCTAAAAGTTATAATTTCTGGTGGTGATTCAAATTTTTTGTATGGTAAGATAAAAAACACCATATTTACAAATTCAAATTTTATATATAAAGGTTTGAATTTTTTAATAGAACACAATCAAGTTAATGAATAGATTTTTACTATTAATCTTACTAGTTTCTTTTTCAGTATCCTCTCAAAAACTAAGTTATTCACCATACTCATATTTTGGAACTGGTGACACAGCTTTTTCCTCAACTGCTGAGAATCAAATGATGGGTGGATTATTAGTTTATTATGATAGTACTCATGTTAATCTCAATAATGCTGCTTCTCTTTCAAAATTAAAATTTGTGAATTATAGCTTAGGAGTTGATTTAAAAAGTACTTCTTTTAAAAATGATAATACTAATGAAAAGTCAACTGCTACAGGATTAAAATACATTGCAGTTTCAGTTCCAGTTGTTTATGGAGTTGACAGAAAGAAACTTTTCTCATTTTCATTTGGTTTAAAACCTGATACATCTGTTGGATATTTACTTGAAAGTAACTATGAAGATGCAACCCCACCTGAGTTAAATAGATTTGAAGGTGATGGTGGAATTAATACTGCTTTCTTGTCTGTTGGGTTTGAAGTTTTGAAAAACTGGGGACTAGGAGTTTCTACATCTTATGCTTTTGGAAGTATAAATCATTATCATTCTAAATTTTTAAAGGATATCGAGCTTTATACTAAAGTTTCTAATGAATCGTCATTAAGCGGTATTAATTTGAGTCTATCATCTGTTTATCAAACTAAAATATCTGATAAATTATTGTTGAAAAGTTCATTTAGTTACACGAGAGATTCAGAACTTAAATCAAAAAATTCACAATCTATTGCAACATTAAAACAAGATGGTGGATATGGTGGAGATTCCGAACAAATTAATCTTGAAGCTCTTGGATTAAAAGAAACTACTTTCCTTATTCCTCAATCAACTAGTTTTGGATTAGGACTCGGACAAGATAAAAAATGGTTCTTTGGTTTCAGTTACAAACAGCAAAATGGAGGTGGTTTCAAAAATCAGTTGATGAACCTTGATAACGTTGAATTTAAAAGTTCTAAACAATATTCAATCGGTGGTTTTTATTTACCTAAATATGACTCTTTCACTAATTATTTTGATACTGTAACTTACAGATTTGGAGTTAGATACCAATCTGGTGGTCTATATGTCAATAATGAGCAGATTAATGATTTTGGTATAAATTTTGGTCTAAGTTTACCACTAGCCAATTTATCAAGTGCCAACGTTGGTGTTGAGTTGGGTCAAAGAGGTACAAATAATTCTGGTCTAGTCAAAGAAAATTACTTCAGTATAAAACTTGGATTTACATTAAATGATCTTTGGTTTATAAGAAGTTTATATAATTAAAAAAAAGATTATGAAATTTAAATTTTTATTGATTTTATTTTTTTCGTTTAGTTTACAAACTTCTCATGCTTCAGAAGATTGTATGAGTAATTTATCAATTTTCGCAGAATACTATAAGGTTAAAAATTATGATTCTGCATATGAACCATGGATGAAAGTTAGACAGGAATGTCCTAAAATTAATGCGGCTATCTATTCTTATGGAAAAAGAATGTTAGAGCATTTTATAAAGAATTCCGAGGGTGATCAGAAACTTGCTTACCAAAACGATCTTATTAAGCTTTATGATGAATGGCTAGCTAATTTTCCGATAGTAAAAGGTAGAAATATTACAGGTGAGATTATGTCTAATAAAGCACAAGCATTGTTAGATAATAAACTTGCTTCCAAAATAGAAATTTTTAACACTTTTGATATGGCTTACTCCTCTGACAGAGCTAGTTTTGATGATCCTAAGCCACTATATAGCTACTTTAAAACATATTTTGAATTATACAAAGAAAATGCTGATGAAGTCACCTTATCAAAAGTATTTGATAAATACGAAGATATTTCTGAAAGATTTGAGGAGGTAATTGATGGTTATGCAAAACAATTAGCTGTAATTCTTAAAAAAGAAGAATCTGGTCAACCATTATCATCAAGAGAAAAATCTCTCAAAAGAGCATATGGAATTAATTCTAATGCTTCTGTTACATATCTAAATAACCTTAATGCTATTATTGCAAAAGAATCTACTTGTGAAAACTTAATTCCTCTCTACAGGAAAAACTTGGAAGAAAATAAAACCAATGCTGTTTGGTTGAACAGAGCTGCAAGTAGAATGGATAGTAAGGATTGTTCAGATGATCCTCTTTTTGTTGAATTGGTTGAATTGCTTCACAATCTCAATCCTTCCGCAAATTCAGCCTACTATTTAGGTCTTCTTAATGATAAAAAAGGCGATATAAACGAAGCTTTAAAATTCTATAATGAATCAATTGAACTTGAGACAGATAATATTAAAAAATCTAGAATATTATTTAAAATTGCTTCAAAATTCAAAAAAACTAATCAATTTTCAAAGTCTAGAAATTATGCGAGAAAGGCTCTTGAATATCAGCCATCGATGGGTGCTGCATACCTTTTAATTGCTAATTTATATGCGTCAAGTGCAAATAACTGTGGAAATTCACAATTCGAAAAAAGAGCAGTTTATTGGTTAGCTGCAAAAGAAGCGAGAAAAGCTGCTAACGTTGATGCTAGCATTAAAAAAATAGCTACTAGAACTGCTGAGAGTTATGAGGGTCGAGCACCTACCAAAACTGATATATTTACAGAAGGAAATGCAGGCCAAGTTATCAGATTTAGTTGCTGGATAGGACAATCTGTTACAGTTCCTAGTCTCTAATGAACATTAGATTATTAGTTTTATTATTAGCTATCATAAATATCTCTTGCGAAAGTTATTTTGATGATGTTAAAAAAATTAATATTGAAGAATTAATTCCTGCTGGTAAAACTGAAAATTTTGTTTTAAGATATACAGACTCTGCTAATCTAAAAGCAATTCTCAAATCACCCCTAAATATTGATTATACAAATCAAAAATTTCCTTATTCTGAATTTCCAAATGGAATCAACATTGAATTTTTTGATTTAAAAGAAGGGTCAACTAAAGTTTCTGCTAATTACGCTATAGTTTATTACAGAACAAAGATTGTAAGTTTAGAAGGAAATGTAATTATTGAATCCCCTGATAGTACCTTTGTAAAATCTGATCAAATATTTTGGGATCCTGATCAAGAATGGTTATTTACAGAAGAAAAAATTGTATTCTCTAGCAATGATTATAATATTAGAGCAGAAAAAATGGATGCTGACCGTTCCTTTAAATTATTAAAAACTGGTAAATTAGATGGTAGTTTTTTATTTGAAGATCAACAATAGCTTATGAAATACCCTCCAATTTTTGATTACATATATTTATTTATAGCAGTTTTTATTTTTTCAGATATTTTAATTTTTAAAAGCTCAGTATCAGAAAATCAAATTTTACTTTTTTTTGGTATTCTTTCCCTGTTTATGTTTTTTTTCAGAAGACATTACAGAAAAAAATTTAATAACAGAAAGTAGGTTTATAATACTTATTTATTAATCTGGATATTCTTTAGTTGAATAGTTGTATTCTTTCAACGATAATTTGTATTTTCGTTTCCTAATTTTTTGATTATGGCTGTATTAGGAAGTTTAAGAAAAAATTCTTTTGTTTTGATTGCAGTAATTGGAATGGCTCTTTTTGCCTTTGTAATTGCTGGAGTTTTTGATGGTAATTCTTTTCAATCTCAAGAACCAATAGGTGAAATAAATGGTGAAAGTGTTTCATTAACCGATTTTAGAAGACAAGTAGAGCTATATCAGAAAACCTATAATTTTAATGATCTTCAGGCTATTACTACTGCATGGGATCAATCTGTTAGAAATGAGTTATTAAGCCAGGAAATTGAAGAATTAGGAATTGCTTCTGGAAAAGATCATTTAGAGTTTTTTCTTGCATCTAACCCAAATTTTAATAATGATCCCAGATTTGTAAATGATGCTGGTATTTTTGACCTTGATAAGTTCAGTAATTTTATTGCTGAGTTAAAAGACTTTAATCCTGAAGCTTATTTACAATGGAGTTCTCAAGAAATGGGATTCAAAAATCAAATAAACATCAATAATTATATGACTTTGGTTTCTTCTGGAATTAATTCAAATATTTTTGAAGGAAAAAATGAATTTTTAAAATCAAATGAATCAGTTGATATTTCTTTTGTGAGAATACCTTATGCATCAATAGATGATAGCTTAGTGTCTGTATCAAACTCAGAAATTTCAAAGTATATAAAAGATAATCCTCACAAATTTGAACAAAAGGAAACAAGAGATTTTAAATATGTTCTTTTTGAAGAAAAGCCTTCTCAAAAGGACGAAAGAGAACTAAGAACTAAACTTTCTGAAATGTTAGTAGAAAAAGAGGAATATAATCAAGTCTCTAAGTTAAATGAAGTTGTGCCAAGTTTTATTACTACTACTGATATTGAGTTTTACCTTGAAGAAAATTCTGATATTCCATTTGATACAATTTATAGACCTAAAGGTTTTTTCCCGTCAAATCATGGTGAATTGATTTTTAATCTTGATAATAATAAAACCTATGGTCCATATGTTGATGGTGAATATTTTAAAGTATCTAAACTTTTGGATAAAAAAAGAAATGGTAACGCAAGAGCAAGCCATGTTTTAATATCATATTCTGGTGCTCAAGGTTCAACACCTCAAATCACCCGAACAAAGGATGAAGCTAGAAAAGAAGCCAACAGAATTTTAAGATTAGCAAGATCTGATTCAAACAATTTTTCAACATTAGCACTGGAGAACTCTGATGGACCTTCAAAAACTAATGGAGGTGATCTAGGATTTTTTCAAGAAGGAATGATGGCAGAACCTTTTAGTGATTTTGTATTTAAAAACAGAGTAGGTAGAATAGGTTTAGTAGAAACTGATTTTGGATTTCATATTATTAAAATTACGGCTAAGGAAGATTTAGTTAAAGTAGCAACTCTTGCGCTAAGAAATATACCTTCAGAAAAAACAAGTGATTCAGTATTTAATATAACTTCAAAATTTGAAATTGAGCTTTCAAGTGTCGGCAGTATTGATGAAGTTTCAGATAAATTTAATATTGAATCAAAAACATTAAATAACATTAGTAGACTTGATCATGATTTACCTGGAATTCCAAACCAAAGAAGATTAGTACAGTGGCTTTATAATGAAGAAACTTCATTAAATGACTATCAAAGATTTGATGTTTCTAATGGTGGATATATAATTGCTCAACTTATTGATAAAAAAGATGAAGGTTTACAGAGTAATGATCTTGCTTTAATTACTGTTTTACCAATTTTACAGAACGAGAAAAAAGCAGAGATTATTTTAAAAAATAATAAGGGGTTAAAATCTCTTGAAGAATTAGCTCAAAACAACAATACTGAAATTATTAATGTAGATGCTATTAATAAAAATACTCCTATAGTTTCACAAGCAGGTTATGAACCTGGTTTAATTGGCAAAGCTTTTTCATTAGAATTAAATGAGGTATCAAATCTTATAAAAGGAGAAACTGGTGTATATATGATGAGAGTTGACAAAGTAAATAACAGTTCTAATTCTCCAAATTCATTTATTCCTTATCAAAAGCAAATTACAAGTAAAAGTAGATCTAATCTTGATTTTTTAATTGTCGAGTCTCTGAAGGAATCTGCAGATATTAATGACAACAGATCTGCATACTACTAGATGTTTGATATAAAGGAGTAAAGAAAGTAAAATAAATAAACAACAGTTACAATTACTTTTAATACTGTTCCAGTTAATACACCTATTAAAGAACCAAACGCAGGTAATAAAGAGCTTGATAAACTTTTATTTGTTATAATCTCACCTGTTACCGCTCCTAAAAAAGGTCCTAATATAATTCCTATAGGACCCAAAATAAATAATCCAATTAGAAGCCCTATTGTTGCACCAATTTGACCACCATTTGATCCTCCCAGCTTTTTAACTCCAATTATTGGAATTAAATAGTCAATTACTGAAATAGAAAATGCAATCAAAAAAGTTATTAATAAAAACCAAAAACTAAAACTTACATATGATGTAAAATTTAAAATTAATAACCCAGACCATGATGCTAGCGGACCAGGTAAAATAGGTAAAAAACTACCTACAATACCAACAAGGCATAAAACAATTCCAATTATTAAAAGTAAAATGTCCATAGTAAACTTTAATACAATTTTTGTAATTTCATATGGGATGAGCCAAGTAAAAATAATATTTATTTTCTTTATTCTTATTAATGCATGTAATTATAATTTTCAAGATAATTCAGTTGATAAAATAGAAATACAAACTTCTTGGAATAATACTGATGAATATCCATCAACAACTGATTGTGATAAGTTTACAGAAAAAAAATTAAGAATAAATTGTTTTAACTCATATTTATCGGACCTCTTTACTCAGAAGTTATTGAGTGAAATAAAGAGTGTGAATTCTGATATTAATGACACTATTTTAATTGAATTGACAATAAATAAAGAAGGAGTTATAATTTTTGATAAAATTTCTGGCTTTAATGATGTTATTAATTCTGTGAATAATTTAGATGAAGTGGTGTATAGAATATTTGATAATTTTCCTAAAGTTTTACCTGCAACAAAAACTAATTTAGGTATTTATGTCAGTTCTAAAATTAAGTTGCCAATAATTTTAAAGTCAAATTGATGAGCGGAAAGATAATTTTGGGCATAGATCCGGGTACAACGATTATGGGTTATGGAATTATATCAGTTAAAGGTGAAAATGTTAGCCTAATTGATTTTGATGATTTTAGCCTAAAAAAATTGGATAATCATTATCTAAAGTTGAAGAAGATTTTTTCTTCACTAAGTCTAATTATTGAAAAATATAATCCAGATGAAATTGCTATTGAAGCTCCTTTTTTCGGAAAAAATGTTCAGTCTATGCTTAAATTAGGAAGAGCACAAGGAGTTGCAATGGCAGCTGGTTTGGTTAAGGAAATACCTATAACAGAATATTCTCCAAAAAAAATAAAAATGGCAATAACTGGAAATGGTAATGCATCTAAAGAACAAGTAGCTAAAATGTTACAAAGTATTTTAAAATTTAAAGAGATTCCAAAAAATTTAGATTCAACAGATGGATTAGCTGCAGCTATGTGTCATTTTTTTAATTCAAAAAAGATTAGTAATCATGGAACTAAATTTAGTGGATGGGCATCTTATGTCAAGAACAATCCTGAAAAAATTAACTAATTGGCAGGTATATATATTCATATTCCTTTTTGTAAACAAGCTTGTCATTATTGTAACTTTCATTTTTCAACAAGTCTTAAATCCAAAGATTTTCTTGTAAATGCTATTGCAGAAGAAATTTTTTTAAAATCTAAAATCAACAAAGAAAAAATTGAAACAATTTATTTTGGTGGTGGAACCCCCACATTATTAGATATTAGTGATTTTGAAATTATTTTAAAATCAATTGATAAAAATTATAAAATTATATCTGATCCTGAAATTACACTAGAAGCAAATCCTGATGATATCTCACTAGAAAAACTCAAAAACTTTAAAAATTTATCATTTAATAGATTAAGTATTGGAGTTCAATCATTTATTGATTCTGAGCTAAAGTTGATGAATAGAGCCCATGATTCTAAAAAAGCATTGAAATCAGTTGAGGATTCAAAAAAAGTTTTTGATAATATTTCAGTTGACCTATTATATGGCCTACCTAACTCTTCCGTAGAAACACTAAATTATAATATTAAAATTTTAACAGACTTTGATGTTAATCACATTTCATCATATGCTATTACTATAGAGCCAAAAACTGCATTAGAAAAGTTTGTTAATACTGGAATTGTTGTTCTTCCTGATGACAAAATAGTTTATGAACAATTCATGCATGTCAATAAAGAACTGGTTCTCAAAAATTACATTAATTATGAGTTATCAAGTTTTGCTAAGGAAAATTATTTTTCAAAAAATAACACTGCTTATTGGTCTAGAAAAAAATATATTGGAGTTGGTCCTTCGGCTCATAGTTACGATGGTCTTAATAGAAGTTGGAATATTTCCAATAATAAAAAATATATTGATCATATCAATTCTGGAAAATTATATCATAAAATTGAAGAACTTTCAAAAATAGATCAGTATAATGAGTATATAATGACTGGTCTTAGAACCATGTGGGGTATTTCATTAAATTATATAGAGCAACAATTTGACTCACGCTTCAAGGAATATTTTCTAAAGACAGTAAAGAAATATATTAATCAAAACTTAATAAATAAGGATAAAGATATTTATACAACCACAGAATCAGGTAGATTCCTGGCAGATGGAATAGCTTCCGAACTATTTATGATTGATTTAACTGATTAAAAATTAATTATTTACTATAAAAATTATAGAAATTTGTAATAGTTTCAATTCCATTGAAAAAGTTTGATAAACCAAAATGTTCATTTGGAGAGTGTATTGCATCACTATCAAGTCCAAAACCCATTAATATAGTTTTGACACCTAACTCTTTTTCAAATTGAGCAATAATTGGAATTGATCCTCCATCCTTCAATGCGTAGGGCTCCTTATTAAATACTGATAAATATGCTTGACTTGCAGCTCTATAAGCTTTTGAATCTGTGGAGGTAATATATGGTTCACCACCATGGTGTTCAGAAATTTTAATCCTCATTCCTGCAGGAGTGATGTTTTTCATATGTTCTGTAAAAAGTTTGCTAATTTCTTTCCAGTTTTGATTACTTACTAATCTCATTGAAATTTTAGCAAAAGCCTTACTTGGGATAACAGTTTTTGACCCTTCATCAGTATATCCTCCCCATATTCCATTAACATCTAAGCAGGGCCTAATAGATCTTCTCTCAAGTGTATTAAAAGAATGTTCACCATGAACTTCATCAATCTCTAATGAATTTTTAAATTCTTCTAAACTAAATGGAATTTTATCTTTTTCTCTTTCCTCATCACTGTATTCAATTACTTTATCATAAAATCCTGGTATTGTTACCTTATTATTTTCATCATGTAAAGATGAAATCATTTTAGCTAAGCTATTTATAGGATTAGCAACACTTCCACCATAGTGACCAGAGTGTAAATCTCTATTTGGTCCTGTAAGTTCAACTTCTAAATATGCCAACCCTCTTAATCCAGTTGTTATTGATGGAGTCTTTTTATCAATCATTCCAGTATCAGAAACAAGAATAATATCAGATTTTAGTTTTTCTTTATTTTCTTTTACAAAAATTTCTAAATTATCACTTCCAATTTCTTCTTCACCTTCAATCATGAATTTAATATTACAAGGCACTCCACCAGTATTGTTTAAAACTTCTATAGCTTTTAAATGCATATACATTTGTCCTTTGTCATCGCAAGACCCTCTTGCAAAAATTGCCCCTTCAGGATGAATATCAGTTTTTTTAATTATTGGTTCAAATGGATCTGAGTCCCAAAGCTCAATAGGGTCAACAGGTTGTACATCATAATGTCCATAAATTAAAACAGTTGGTAGATTAGCATCCTTTATTTTTTCAGCATATACAATTGGATGCCCATTAGTTTCACAAATTTCACAGTTGTCTAAACCGATATTTTCAAATTGATTTTTTAAAAACTCTGCAGCTTCTCTTACACTTCCTTTATATTCCTTTACTGCACTTATTGACGGTATTCTGATTAAATCAAAAAGTTCATTTAAAAATTTCTTTTTGTTATTTTCTATATATGATTTTATTTCCATAATTGATGTATTCAAATTTAGTCAAATTGAATTTTTTTACATTAATAAAACATCGCTTTATTTTAATAATCTTGCTTATATTTGCTTCCGTTTTGCGGATGTGGTGAAATTGGTAGACACGCTAGACTTAGGATCTAGTGCCGCGAGGCTTGGGGGTTCGAGTCCCTTCATCCGCACTTTAAAACCTCAATTTTAATTGAGGTTTTTTTATTCTCTTTTTATCCAAATTTCATGAAGTGGATCTCCTTTGCTACTAAAGCCTTTGTGATTCCATTCCCCATCAATTAATTCAAAATCAAATTTTAATTTTAAACCTGCTTTAGAATTGTCTCTTGAGAAAAATTCAATATTTTCAGAGTAAACTCCATTTTTTGTAGTGTAAGTTCCTCCACCTGTTCCCATAAATTGTTTTGTTTCAGTATTATATGCTATCCACTGAAATCTTTTTCCAGAAAGCAACTTCATAGTTTTTCTAGGACCATCTACTGATCTCATTTGTTTTTTTCCATTTCTATATCTTCCAGACATAAGCCATGCACCCTCTAGTTTACCTGGATTTCCATTGTCTATTCTTTTCCATGTTCTTTCCATCATTGGAACTGTTATAGAATTCTTTTTTACAATAATTTTAAAAGTTACTTCAGATCCAACTCTTTCAGGATTTCCAGTATCAAACTCTACTTTTTCTGTTAAATTATCACCATTAAGTTCCCAAGTTCCACCATTAGTGTAAATAAATTCACCAGTTTCCGCATTGAAAATACTAATAGACTGAAATCCATTAGAACTAAATATTACTATTTGCTTTTCCTTTATTCCAGATTCATTTTCTTGAATTCTTTCCCATGATCCAATTAAACTTTGAGAATTGATATTCATTGAAAAAAGAATGATTGAAATGAGTAAAATAATTTTTTTCATACTGTTAAATTTTTAATTATTTGATTTGTTGCACCAGTTTTTCCTTTAAAATAATTTTTTATAATATTAGTTTTATTTATTCTAAAATCTTCATTTTCAAGTAGTTTATTAAACGCTTCATCAAATTCATTCTGATTTTTCACAGATATAATTCCATGCAAATTAACTAATTCAATAGACTCATTAAATTTCTTATAATTTTTACCAATAATAACAGGATTTTCAAAAACACAAGCTTCTAAAATGTTATGTAAACCTGTCTTCCCCATACCTCCACCTACATATGAAATTTCAGAATAACTGTATAATTTTTTTAAATCTCCAATTGTATTAAGAATTAAAATATTTGATTTATTCAAATCATCAGAAAAAACACATACTTGATGATCAAACATGTTTTTAATTCTTTCTATATTATTATTAGAAACATCATGTGGTGCAATAACCCAAAATATATCTTCCTTTTTACTCTTTTTGATGTAATTAACTATTAATTCTTCATCTTCTATTTAACTCTATCAAATTTCATACTTCCAACAATTTTTGTTTGAGTTATATTATTTTTATTTAGTACACTTTCAGAATTTTTATCGATAACAAAAATTTTATCAAAAGTTTTTAATTTGTTTTTAATCCAAAAATTAAAAGGTTGAAAATACCAATCATTATTTTTAAAACTAGCTTCTACTAAATAATTCTTTGACGCTTTTGAATTTAATTCACTAATGTAATTAGGCCATATTTCAGATTTAATAAAAATTGAAATAATTGGATTAATTAGTTTGATAAATTTTTTAGCATTTCTACTTGTATCAATTGGTAAATAAAAAGTATAATCAATTTCACTGGCTCTATCTTTAAGTTTAAATCCTGATTCTGAAAAAAAAGTTAATACTATTTTATAATCATATTTTTCTTTTAATTTTTTAATTAGTGGGACAGCTAATTCATATTCACCAAGTGACGCAGCATGTATCCATATGTGATGATTATTAGAATTTATTTGATTTGAAATATTTTTGAAAATATATTTTCTGTTATTTAAAAATCTTTTAATTTTTTTATTAAATACAGCAATTACAGGTAGAAATAATATAGTAAGATTAATAAATATTCTGTATAATAAATTCATCATTACTAAAGTAATACATTTAGAAATAGTAAATTTGGCTTAAAATTTTTTTATGAAAAAAATACAGATGGTTGATCTTCAAACTCAGTATCAAAAAATTAAGAATGAAGTTGATAGGTCTGTTATCAGTATTATGGAGGATGCCACATTTATAAATGGGCCAATTGTAAATACTTTTCAAAAAAACCTTGAAGAATTTCTTAACGTAAAACATGTAATTCCTTGTGCCAATGGAACTGATGCTTTACAAATAGCAATGATGTCTTTAGGTTTAAAGCCTGGTGACGAGGTTATTACTTCAAATTTTACTTTTGCTGCAACTGTTGAAGTTATTGCATTACTTAATTTGAAGCCTGTTTTGATTGATGTTGATTTAGAGACTTTTAATATTGATTGTGAAAAATTAGAAAAGGCCATAGGCCCAAACACTAAAGCCATTGTTCCAGTTCATCTGTTTGGACAGCCTGCAGATATGGAAAGAATAATGCAAATAGCTAAAGAGCACAATCTTTATGTTATTGAAGATAATGCACAAGCTATTGGTGCTGAATATCAGTTCAAATCTGGAATTAAGCAAAAAGCTGGAACAATTGGGGACATAGGTACAACTTCTTTTTTTCCTTCAAAAAATTTAGGATGCTTTGGTGATGGAGGCGCGTTATTTACTAATGATGATGATTTAGCTTTTAAAATCAGAGGAATTGTTAATCATGGAATGTATAAAAGATATCATCACGATGTTGTTGGTGTTAATTCAAGATTAGATTCAGTTCAGGCTGCAGTATTAAATGCTAAATTACCTCATTTAAATTCATATAATAAGTCTCGTCAAGACTCAGCTAGAAAATATTCAGAAGCTTTAAAAAATTGTAATGAAATAATGACTCCAATACTTTCAAATGGTTGTATTGAAATCTGTGGAAGTTGTGATTGTCATGTTTTTCATCAATATACAATTAGAATTCTTTCCAATAGAAGAGATGATCTTGCTAATTATTTATCGGACCAAAAAATACCATTTGGGATATATTATCCAATCCCTTTACATAAACAAAAGGCTTATGAAAGTAAAGCCTATAGGGACGATGATTTTGTTAATACTAATACTTTGTGTGATCAAGTAATCTCTTTACCAATGCATTCTGAGCTAAGTGATGAACAGATTGATTTTATTACAGATAAGGTAATTAAATTTTTAGCCTAGGGCTGATTTTGTTGTAGTCTCTCTATTAATTTTTCGAATCAAACCCTGTAAAACTTTTCCTGGTCCAACTTCAGTATAATCCAAATAGCCATCGTTAACCATATTATTTATTGTTTGAGTCCAAAGAACAGGGGCAGTTAATTGATTAATTAGGTTTTCTTTAATTTCATCAATACTTGTTGTTTTTTTAGCTGTAAAATTTTGATAAATTGGGCATGAGGGATTATTGAATTTAGTCTTGTCAATAGCTTCTTTTAGTTCAGATTTTGCATCATCCATTAAGTTTGAATGGAATGCACCTCCAACCGGCAATAAAATACTTCTTCTTGCACCTATTTCATTAAATTTTTCACATATTTTTTTTACAGCATTAAATTCGCCAGATATAACAACCTGACCAGGACAATTAAAATTAGCAGCTGTTACATTACCATCAAAACTTTTACAAGTGCTCTTAATTATTTCATCATCAAGACCTAAAATTGCAGCCATTGTTCCATTACTACTATCACAAGACTTTTGCATTGCGTTAGCTCTTAAAAAAACAAGTTTTAATCCATCTTCAAATGAGATAGTTTTATTTGCAACGAGTGAAGAAAATTCACCCAAAGAATGACCAGCAACAGCATTTGGAGAATGAGATTCTTCCAATACTATTAGTTCTGCAATTGAATGTAAAAATATTGCTGGTTGAGTTATTTTGGTTTGCTTTAATTCTTCTTCACTACCTTCAAACATCACATTTGATAATGCAAAACCTAAAACATCATCCGCTTCTTTGAAAAGTGATTTAACTTTTTTATTAGATTTATACAGATCGGACCCCATTCCTGGGAATTGAGATCCTTGACCTGGAAACACGAAAGCTTTCATATATTATTGTTTTTTATCATATCTGATGAAAGTAAAGTCGTAGGAGTGCTTTTCATCTTTTTTTCTTGCATCTCTCTTTACTTCAGTCCATTTATTAGAATCTATAGTTGGAAAAAAAGCATCACCATTAAACTCAGCATGGACTCTAGTTAACTCAATTCTATCGGCAATTTCAATTGCTAAATTATAAATTTCACCACCACCTATTATAAAAGGTTGAGAGTCGTCTTTTGCGATATTAAGTGCTTCTTCTAAAGATTGAACTACAGTGATATTCTCTCCAACGTAATCTTTATTTCTAGTTATGACAATATTTGTTCTATTTGGAAGAGCTTTTGGCATTGATTCAAATGTTTTTCTTCCCATGATTACATGATGATCTTTAGTCAGATTTTTAAAATGTTTTAAATCATCACTTAGGTGCCAAATAAGTTTATTGTCATTTCCAATAACATTATTTTCAGAAGCAGCAGCAATAATTGTTATTAGATTTGACTTGCTATAAAATGATTCTGATTCGGCAATTATTCTTGCCTCACTTGAATATTCTTTTTTTAGCTCATTAATTTTATTGTTTTGAATTTCCATTAAAAATCGAGTCTGCTTTTTTACCCAATTTTTACCCAAAAACCTATTAGTAACAAAAACATTAAATAGGTGAAAAACAATAATAAATAACCAGATTATAAAAATCCAAATAGACCATGAATAATTTAAAAATATTAACTCAGATCCTATATTCAAAAGATGATTTAAAACAAAACAAAAGCTAGATATAAATAAAAAACTAATGAAATGATAGTATAAAACTTTTTTTTGACGAATTCTCCTTTGAGCATTTTCTAGAAACTCAATTTGCTCTTGATCAATATTGGAATTACTTTTATTCATCAGTTGCAAAATTATAACAATAAATTAGTAATATTTGTTATTTGATGAGATTTATAAAGGATTACGATAAAATATATTTTGACAATGCAAAAATGGGTCCTATATACTCAGAATTACATGATTGGAGAATATCATACGAGAAAAAATTATTAGAGAAAAAAAGTGTTTTAAGAGATAATCATGAGGTTTTCTTTAAAGAACTAAAACATGATATAAGCAGTTTTTTTAATGCTGAAAAATCTGAAGTTTTATTAACTAATAGTTTTACATCTGGACTTCAAAAAATATTATACAATTTAAATAATCATACAAAATTCCTTATACTCAAAAATGATTATCCTTCAATAGCTCAATCTATTAAAAACTTAAAATTTAATCCAATAGAATTAGAATATTCAATTAATATTGAAAAAGCTATTGAAAATGGAGTCAATAAATACAATCCAAATGTATTGGTTGTGTCAATGGTTCAATATATCGACGGAATTAAATTAGATTTTAATTTCATTAAAAAATTAAAAAATAAATACAATAACTTATTGATAATTGGTGATGGAACTCAGTATTGTGGATCTGAAAAATTTGATTTTGACCAATCTGGTTTTGATGTAGTAATTTTTAGTGGATATAAGTGGTTGTTTTCAGGTTATGGTAATGCAGTAATATTAACAAAAAATTTTTATTATGAATTTGATTATAATAAAAATGACAAAGAATTAATTAATAATTCAATTGAGGGTGGACATCTAGATTTATTTTCATTTGGAAGTCTTAAATTTTCTATATCCCTAATAAATAAACAAATTGATTATATATCTTCTGAAACTAAAAGACTTAGTAAAATTATGCTCGGTGGATTGAAAGATAGAAAACTTTTAGACTCTAAAATATTTAGTAGACAAACACACTCATCTATATTTAATATTGATGATAAAGATGGAAAACTTCACTCTTTTCTTCATGAAAACAACATACAGACATCTCAAAGAGGAAATGGATGTAGAATTAGCTTAGCTTTTTATAATACAGAGAATGAAATCAAATACTTTTTTAAAGTGTTAGATGATTTTTCTACTCGACAACTTTAAACATAGAAACTCCAGACTCCGAGTTACTACCATGATTATCTTTGGTAACTATTTTCCAGTAATATGTTCCACCCTCAGAAATTGTATAATCCAATGTTGATGATGCATATCCAGTTCTTACTCTCGTTGTTGGAGGGTTTGCTGAATCAATGTAAATATCATATGTTAATGTATCTCCAGAATCAACATCTGAACCACTCCATTCAAATTTGATACTTCCAGCATCAACTGAGGATTCAGATTTCGGTGAAGTTAGATCAGCCGGAAATGGGGCATAATTTAAAGTTTGTTCTCCTTTTAAATAAAATTTCCACTTACCACTTTCTGCTGTTGTAGTAGAAGTGTTTGAGGATGATACTACATACCAAGAATAAGGTTGACCAACTTCAAGCTTTATTGTAACTTTTGTAGATGTTGTAGTTTGCGATACACTCTGAGCAGTTAATAAATTTTTGACAATGATAGTGTAACTATCAGTATTTTCAGATGCATTCCATGAAAACTCAACATTTTCTCCATCGAGACATTCTGTTTTGTCAGCAGGTGCAATTAGTGTAGTTGCCTTTGGTGTTGGAGGAGGAGGAGGAGGAGGAGGAGTTTCGCCACCACCACC
>LUMP01000073.1_pt1 | contig 23880 bp, 42 predicted proteins | sample 729641 | NCBI WGS metagenome assembly LUMP01 (sample SAMN03860260, study PRJNA289734) | marine metagenome | biome: seawater column; feature: ocean; material: water; isolation source: Red Sea water column Station 12 - depth 47m | place: Saudi Arabia: Red Sea | collected 2011-10-15 | depth 47 m | reverse complement strand
GGGTCACCTATAATCTTTTTCACCCCCCTCCCTGTAATCAAATCTTATTTCTTTTGGAATTACCTCCTCAAACCTTATGTCATCATAAGTTTCGCCACTATTAAGGCGTTCCATTATGTTTCTATAAGTAATGTAGCACATATCTTCTGAAAAATCTTTTATCCTATCAGTGTATAAATCGGACTTATCTTGTCCCATTGTTTTCTCAATGAACACCTCCCAGACTATCTTATTTATTGTCTTGCTCATATTTCTCGATTTCAAATTCAATGTGAGCAATTGCCTTCTTTAAGCAGTCAATAGGTGTATCGTGCTTGTGATACGCTCGAAGTATGTAAGTTGTTGCAGTAGCTAGATGATAAGTCAATTCAAAGTTGTCACACACCTTCCTTGCTTCATACCCTTGTTTCCCTTTATAGTAATGAGGGACTCTATCATCTACTAAAGGTGTATCTGTGTTCCTTGTATAGTCGTAATAATATTTACTTTTTTTCATTTCTTCTTTTCATTTTAGCCCAAGCTGTTTTTTGGTTGTGATGTACTTGACAAAGCGTTTGTAGGTTGTCAAAGCTTAATGTATCTCCTCCATCTTTAATCTCAATAATATGGTCTACAATCTTTCCCTCAGTAACCCTTCCTTCTTCTTCACACCATTTGCAAATCGGATACATTGTGAAGTAGGCTTTCCTTACTTTGCGCCAAGCGGTGCTTTGATAAAAGCTAGAGTTCTCTGAAACGTGCTTTTCAGTGAATCGTGTTTTCTTTTTGCTATTAGCAATCCAGCTCTTTGGCTTTCCCTTTGGTAAGTTTGGCATCAGTTCAGTAGTTTTATTTCTTTAATATAATCGAAGTCAACATCGTATTCTAGTTTGATATATGGAGTGATTCCATCCTTTTCATTTATCCATTCATCCACTACATCAATTAGCTTCTCAATGGCTCTTGAGTTCGCCTCCTCAACGCTCTCATCCTCTTGCATTATAATGCTAACCTCTAGGACTGCCTTTAACTTCATATTCAATCACAAATTTAAGAAATAAAAAACTAAACCACACCACGACAAAAGGGATCAACATAAAAAGTATTATCACTCCCATTGTTATTCTAAACAAATTTTTTGAAATGCTCAACATCTCTGTAAGTTCTACACTCATAATTTTCAGCGTTGGTTGTTTCTCTTTGGGTTTGCTCTGGATGGCTTTCAGACTCACCGAACATCAATTGAAAGTTAATATCTGTGTCAATAATTTTAGGCAATCTCAACTCGGCACCGTTCTCCGTGCTTTTCCAAATCAGTTGAGAGAGCGTTCTTCTAGGCATCCAAAGTGGCTTTGTATTTGTTTATTATTCTTTCAAGCTGTGATTCGTACCAAATAGGAAAGTCGTAAGTTTGCTCTGTTTGTTCCCACACTCTGTAAAGGACCGCTCTAAGTCTTTGGCTTGGTGTTTTGCCACCAACCTCAAAATCACTTGTGAACTTTTCGACTTCTTCAATCTCTTTCTTGTTTATACCATCCGAACTAATTAGAACCATTCCTGGCTTTTTCCTTAGCTTAAATAGGCGCATCATAGTTTCCTCTGGAAGTTCTTGTGTGTGTATCGTTAGTGAGAGTGAACCATCTGCAAGTGTTGCCACCTTTGCAATTCCTCCTTCAAATATCGTGCTAATCTTTGTCATTGTTGCTAATATAAAAAATCGATTCTATTATCCAATCATTGAGTTTAAAAATTATCAACACCTCTTTGTTAATTGAGTTCGTTAATCTTTTGCTTAATGTTTGTGATTGCTTCTTCATAATCTCCTCTTGATAGTTTTACAACTGTGTGCGCTCTTTGTTCTAACTCTGCTGATGTTCCATCTCCCCACTTTCTATCTATCCCAATAGATTGTCTGTATTGCTCACCCCCGCGAAAAGTATTACAGCCCGCACATTGACTGTTCACATTTTTTTCATCCCACCTCGTTGCTAAGTGCCTTCGGCTCATAAAGTGTCCAGCGTGGATAGAACCCCCAAACGCTGGTGCTTCTTTGCCACAAGAGATACATTTACACATTCCTCTGTGGTCGCTATCTCTTTTTCTTATGTATTCACTAAAGAGCTTGTCTAGCTTTGCCTTGAGTTTTGCTGTTGTTGTTTTAGCCATTATATCCCAAATCTTTTCTCCATTTATTTTGAATTGTTCCTTTTCTTGTTGAGTAATTATTCCCTCTCAAAGATGAATCTTCTTCTTGAAGTTTTGCCCTACTTCTTCTAATTGTTTCTGGGTTGGTAATTTTACAGTCAGCAAACTGATGAAGGAACTCCATTCCACTCATTTCATTTGGATTCATTCCTTTTCTCTTTAATTCCTCCAGCCAATACGCTGCAATCAGTTTATTGTCCGAATCTCTAAATCGTGGATATTTAGTCAATAGTGTTTTTACTTTGTTTTTTGCTTTCATTGTTTAGTCGTTTTTTGAATTCTTCGTGCTTTTTATCCATTCGGTGTTGGAAGTATAAGGTCAAACCAATATACATCAAAATAAAAATCAATATAATTTTAAGAGCTATCATAATTCATCTAAATAATCTCGAAGCTGCGCCCTCACCCCTTCTCCAATATCTCTGCTTGTTTTTGTTGGTGCAAAGTCTATCTTATCAAATGAATCAAACTTTGCTTTTCTCTTAAGATACAAGGCATAATAAGAAACAGCTTGGTCAAGCAATCCTTCCAAATCTTCTAAATCATAATCAGTGTCGCTTTCTCTTATCCATTTGGCAACTGTTTCCAGCGTGTGTATTACCTCATTTTTTAGTGCTTTCTCTTTCATATCTATTTTGTTTTAGTTAATCCCACCCCTCTCTGTAAACTCAAAACCAAACTGAGTGAATAATAAACTTCAGAGAGGGATAAGGATAATTTCGCCCTACCGATTGCCAGTTTTAACACTACGAATTGACAATCAGATTCTTGAGCTATTCAATACTATAAGAACGAAGTTGGATGTTATAGCGCACAATTTTACACATCCCCGCTTTTTTTTATTGCTTTTTTTATAGTTCCTCCAATCAATCGAGCGTTCTCAATGTATTCGAGTTCTTGTTGTTTATGTAATTCTATTACTTTTTTTGCAACCTTTTGTTTTTCTTTACGTAACCAAATGTTCCAAGTCCTTACATTTAGAAACACACTTGCTTCATCTCCAGCTCTCACACCTTCTCTGAAACCCCTTGAAACATCTTCCATTGTCATTGTGCTGAATTGAGTATTATTGGCTAAGTCATCAACTAGAATGTTTGCCATTGTCACAATGTCCTCAACACTTGGCTTTTGACCTATTTCCAAGTATGTTCTTGAAAGTATGTCAACAGCTTCTTCTTTGAGTTTTGGAAGGTCGTTTTTCCAACGATACCAGATTTGTTGTTTTTTATCCATTAGAATATTCTCATTTGTGATTTGTGATTGTTTATTCGTTTCATTGCTTGTTCAAAGTATTCCTTATCTAATTCACAAGCGGTTAAATCAAACCCTAAATTGTGACAAGCGATAGCAATTGAGCCACTTCCCAAATGAGTGTCAAGTATCTTATCTCCTTCCTTTGCGTAATTCATTAGAAGCCATTCATAAAGTTTAACCGGCTTTTGTGTAGGATGTATTTTCCCCCCAGTTTTAGGAACGGACATTCTAAAAATTTTAGCTAATTTATCAAAAGAAGTCCAAGCTAACTCCGCCATAGCTAAACTAAAATCTTCACTAACCTTTTTATCCCAAACAATAAAACACCTACTGCTTTGTAAATTTTCAAAAAAGTAATTTCCGCCCCATATTATTTGCTCCTTACTTACTCTTTTTAGTTCATCAAAATATTCTTTTTTAGGAGGTAAAATATCCCACCCTTTGTCTACTACCTCGTTAAAATTCATTTTTCCACTTTTTCCCCCCTTAAATTTATCTCCTAATCCATAAGGAGGATCTACTATTGCAAGATCAAAGTAATTATCCACATACCTTGACATCAATTCCATATTATCTTCGTTAGTAATATTAAGCATTGTTTATCATATTACGAGCTTTTTGCCAATTGTCAAGTGCGCTCTTTGTTTTAGATTGTTTTTGTTCTTTTACTTCAAAAATGCCTTTCCAACCGTTTTCAATAGATTGCTGAATGATTTGCTCTTGGACTTCGTGGCATCCTTGAGAGAGTCGCATTAGCTTTCCAATTGCTGCCTTTTCTCCTATTGGTTTGTAGGTCAAACGGAATGTTTCTTTTCTATACGCTCTCCATTTTTTCCAAACCTCAACATTTAATTCTTCTAATTCTGAAAAATCAAACTCCTCTTTTTTAATTATATCAGTATTTAATTTTATATCAGTCTTTATTAGTGGTGCGTTTTGTACTTGTAGATTTTCTACATCTACCTTTTGGGAAAGTGGTTTTTCATAAACAACATAATCCCATTTTACAATTTTGCCTTTTTCTCTTTGTGTTGTGCGTTCTACATAGCCAAGAGCAGAAAGTTCTTTAAATGCGCTATAAATGGCTTTCTTTCCGTCTTTATGCCACTTCTCAACCTCCTCAACATACAAATCCCAAGATTCTGGCAAAGCCAATAAGTGACACAATAATCCTTTAGCTTTCAAGCTCATATCCTTATTGAAGATGAACTCATTGTTAATGGTTGTAAAATTGCTACTCTTTTTAACTAAGATTTTCTTCATCTTGTTTTAGTTTTTTTGCTAATTGGATGATTTTATCAATATCAAACAAAGTTATTTCTTCCGATAAAAGTTTAGCAAAAGAGTTGTATTTGCTAAAATAAAAGGAATCACACTCAACCAATTGTTTGTGTGTTTTACAATGATGAATCGCAGTGGCGTGGTTTATCTTAAATTGTTCCGCAATAGCCATCCAGTGCATCTCTAAAGACTCTCTGCAATAGCTATACACTATCCTTCTGGCATCTACAATGTGACGAAGCCTTGAGCTAGAGTAAAATTCTTTCTGGTTTATATTGCAAACCACACAAGCTATCTCAACCGCTTTTTCTACCTTAATACTTAACTCCATCAAATCGTTTGCTTTTTTAATTATTTTCATTTCTCTTGTATTTTTTCTGTAATGCTTTCAACATACTCGTCAGCAATTGTGAAAAGTAAATCTGTGACATCAACATTTTCATAAATTATTTTGTCAATCTCAACAGAGTGATGGGATGGAGTGTAATAATCACCAGAGTCCTCCCAAACTGTAAACTCAAACTCCAGCCCCTCCTCTGTTAAATATGTGTCTTTTTTACTCATTAGAACGGTAAATCGTTTTTCGTTGTTGAGGTTGGCTTTTCGCCTTTTAGAACCCAATTAGAGAACACTTCAGCCACTTCTATAATCTTTGCAACATCAGATTCTCCAATCACATTACAAGCGTTTGTGAGAGCGTTTTGTTTGACAATAAGTTCATCTCTATCGCTACTTTTAGCAGCTTGTCTTGAGCCACCTTGAAAAGTTGAAACGGGTTTTACTTTGTTGATTGTTTTACCATTGTATTGTCTTGTGGTGATTTCAACATCAACCTCTTGACCAGCCACAAACTTGTTTTGAGTTTCAGACTTGCTTAAATATTCAGCTTTCAAATCCTCAAATTCAATCTCCCATTTATAGAAGTGTCCATATTGGCTCTCAAAATCTCCTTGAGGTGATACATTTAATACTTTCTTTTTCATTACATTGTAATTTTTATAATTCCTAATAAATCCATTGCTATAATTCCTAAAAAAATTACAGCAGCTACTGAATAGCAAAAAATTGCTCCAGCGTTGTTCCATAAAAAACTTCTAATCGTTTTCATTGATATTCATATTTATTTGTTTCCATAATATATCAGCGTTCAATTTACGCAAGTAAATCAGTGCTATTTGAAGCCCTTTGTTGACTCCTTCCGTAACTGCTAAATCTGTAATTTCATTCTCTTGCTTATACACTTTGATAAGTTCAGCGTTTCGCATCTCTTGCTCTTTAAGTTCAGCGATTAGCTGATTGATTGTAGCTTCTACCATATCAGCGTTGAGAAGTCTTGTTTTGAGTTCTTCTTTTGGATTAAAGAACAAGCTCGAAATTAAATCGTTTTTCATTGTTTTGTTGTTTTAAAAAAACGAGTTTCAGTTGTAGGTTACTGCTTTTGTTAGTAATTGTGTTCAGAATTTTGGTTGGTCAATCTGTGTGACCCCTTCTTTTTTCTTTTTTCTCGTTTTTTAGTTGTTTTCTACCACCAAATCCCCGCATTTATTTCAGTGCGGGGCGGTGGGGTTGGTTATTGTTATTTGAAGGATTGGTTGGCTCTCCTTCCTTCTTCTCTTAACGAAGCTGCTAAATCACTATTTGGGTTTAATTCGTTCAATCTTATTATCTCTTGTGCTATTCCTATATAATCAAAATAGCTTAATTGCTTACCGATAACACTTGTAATATCGTAGCCTTTAGATACTAGGGTTTCAACATATTCAGCTAGTATTAGCTTTCTTAACTTTGTTCTGTCAAATGTTCTAATTTCGATTGTGTTTTCCATTGTTTTTTTGTTTTTAGCGTGTTGCTTAATTGCAAACACAGTGCGAATATAAGACTTTTATGCTTATTGTCAACTCTTTTTAACAAAAACTTTCAAAAAAAATGCTTTCTTATCTAGTAAAAATCTGTCAAAAAAAATCACAATTATTTAAATAAAGACAAGAAAAAGGGGCTAAAAAGCCCCAAATCCCTAACAAAAACAATGAAAAACTTGTTTATTTTTACCAAAAACAGCGCAAATGTATTAAAAAATATGAGTCAAATGCGCAATCTGACCATTTTCTTTTGAGTGTATAAAACCCTCAACAGCTTTAGGAGAACCACAATAACCCTTTTGATAGTGCCACGCATCCGTTCCGCTAGGGCTTCTCAAGAACTCAAGCGTCACTCCAATATCATCAAAACTCGTTAAATACTTAAATCGTTGCTTATGGTGAATGTGGTGCAAATACCAATATCGGTGTTTAGTTTTAGCCCAAAACTCTGGTTTTTCTTGAGCCATTAGCAAGGGCAACAGATTGCTTTTTGCACCATCACCGTGTGTCAATCCAATCAATGAGCTTCCGTAAACATAATACTTGCGATGAATAGGTGAATCATCAACACTTACTGATTTCGTATTTCTAAACCAAGATTTCAAAGCGTGAGCCAAATGAAATCCACTCATATAATCGTGATTGCTCATTGAGTGAACACAATCAACTGGTGCGATGTTCATAAGCATCTCAACACACTCAACATAAACCTCAAGAGCTGTTGTGAAATGTCGATACCATTTGCCATCGGTGTCTTGTCTTGTTAATTTTGTGGTGCTTCCTGTTGTATTGTCGGTGTGCAAAATATCGTTTCCTATACAAAATAAGACCTTTTCAATAGTGAACCCATCAGCTTTTGAGATAATGCCCCTAACACCGTCTAAAATGCGTTTTCTAGCTGTTTTGACATTATATGTGTCCCCCGTTTCTAAAGCGTCTGCATATTTACCAATATGAACATCAGCTGGATTGATGACCAAAAGATGTCCTTCTTTTCGTTTTGGATAGTCAATTGATGGATAAGAGGGTGAATAATTTGAAATTAAGTCCTCAATACTTTTGAGAAATTCATCTCTTGAGAACTCGTTTGGTTTAGCAAAGATTGAGAAGCGTTTGCTTTTATACCAATAATGATGCACCGAGCCAACATCAATTCCAGCTTCGTTACATTCTTTTGCTAGTAGTGCTTTGTTTTCTTTGTCTTGTCTGTAATCATCAATCAACCTCCACTCATCTTCACTCAGACGATAGCGTTTTTGGTTTTTCATTGTTTCTTTTTTACTTTCTCAATCGAGCGACCAACAAAGTAAGCAGAATAAACAGCTAACAAAATAGTATTCCAAATTGGAAGAAGTTCTTTGTTTAGTTGGAAGCTGCCAATGTTACCATCAGCAAAAGAAATAATTGTGAAAACTATGGTTAAAAATATAAGTGTCAAAGGTCTTATTGATTTGCTCAATTTGTTTCCAAATTCCATATCGTATTTCCAACGATTTGAAACCTCTTGTTGAGCGGTCCTTTCACTATCCATTAGAATTTTGTGAAACTCGTTTTTCAATTTCCACTTTTCTTCTTTAGTGGTAATCGTTTCGTCAATGATAGTAGACGCTTGTTTTGATAGGGTGGTGAATAAGCCACCGAGTAAGTTGTTAAGCATAGTCTTTGTATTGTATTGTGACCTCGTTTCCGAGTTCTAGTTGCTTTGCTATTAGCGGATAAATTCTTTTGTAAGCGTTTGCAGATTTGCCAATAAATCCATCCTTGATAATTATGTTGTTTTCTTGGCTATCACCAACCAAAAGACAACCCGCAGTGTGTTCATCTGTATTGCCTTGATGAATCAAGATAAATTCAAAATTCGGAACATCCATAACTTGAAGCATTCCTTTGTGAAAAGAAGGATATTTTTTAGAGTATCTAGCATTGAACCCCCCCTCTTTTCTGAATTCTATATTATAAACACCTTCGGGAACTCTTGTTTCACCTTTAACCTTTAAAGCTCTCCTTTCATCTTCTAAAGTATAACAAAGAAAATTCAATCCTAAATCTGTTTTTTCAAAAAGAAGTCCACTTGTTGAATCAGCTTGACTTGATATTCTTAAAACAATCAACTCCATTAGCTTGGCCATATAACAACTATATTATTTGCCTTGACCGTTGTATCTTTTTTCGTATTGCTTAGCACCTTTGGTTCGGCTTTTGTTTTTGGAGTGGATTCCTTTTCTTTTCTTTTTGGGTTTTTCACGATGGGTGAAATTTATACCTTTAGCCATTTAATTTGTTTTTTTAATGAATTCGAGAATGATGTCTATCTTCTTTTTCATTTCCTCTATATTATCCGCAGCTCTCTCGTGATGTCTTGAGAATTGATTTTTTACCTCATATAATGAAAAAACTAAGAAACGGTAAAGAGCATACAAAGCACCTAGCAATAACACTAGCGGTAAACCATAACCCTCAATCAGCTGTAAAATTTGTTCCATTATTTCTTGCAGTTTTTACACATTCCGAAACAAACTTTTTTAAAAGTCAAATAATATACTGTTTTACAAATTAGGTTTTTCATCTTATTTCTTTTTTCTGTTTTTAATCAATTTTTCTGCTGTATATAAAATAGATAAAAGCAAAAGCACAATCTTCAAAATCATCTCAACTTGAGTGAATGATATTGCTAGAGTTGTTATATTTAATGTAAGCACATCACTGCACTCTTTGAGTATTGTTTTCATTATTGTGGTTGTTTAAACATTTCTATATCGAATCCTATATCTGCATACCAACTTTTTCCTCCAGCTTTTGTTCCAGTTCTTCTAATACTTACAAAGATAATATCACCCTCCGCAAGTGTGGTATTTTCCGTTGGCGTATCTTCTAAGTCAAAAATGTGGTTTTGATTATTTACACTTGTAATTGTGAAGGCTTTTACTCTATTGATTGTAAGGTTAGAAGTTGAACCCGCGTTTGGTCTTGTTTGCCAAATTGTAATGACAGCATCATCACCAACAGCAGTGTTTGCTGATGCCCATCCTTTAATTTTTTTGAGAATGCAAGGGTAAGGCGCAACAAAGATTCCAAATTGAGAACCCCATCTGTTTGGTTTTGAATCTCCATCACCTAAAGTTGTTGCGCTATTAACCGAAAATGATGAAGTCCCATAAGCTGAAAGATAATCGTTTCCATTTGTTCCAGCAGTCAAATATATTGATTGATGAAAGTATAAATCCGTAGTGTTTACCTTATCAAACATCCCTTCTTGTGGCATCAACACAACGCTTCCAGCTGGAATGTCGTGGTCAAAGGTTGTAGAACTGAAGCTCATTGTTGTGGTTTTACCCAAATCAGCTGTCAAAGTTAGCTCGGTTAATCTGCTTGTTCCTTTGGTAAACAACAAGACTTTTTCGCCAATTTTAGCAACTGTTTTATTTCCAGCTAAAACCGTTAATGATGTGAGAGTTTGGTTATCTCCAAAAGAGTCCGCATTCACATAAGTGAGCGAGGTGTTTAAGAGTGTTTGATAGTAGGTATTTAATAACATTAGTAGTTGCTTGAATTAACGAATGTTGCATTTAAATTCACAACATCTTCGGAAAGATATGTTTGACCAGAAGAATCAAGATTCGTTTGAATCCATTGACCATCCCAAACGCTTGAAGATGCGTTGAACCTTATATCTTGAGGAACAAAGATTTTTGAACCACTGATGTCAGAGTATGCGTTGTAGTATTCAAAATCCTCTATTTTTAAAGCACCATTGAAAATGTCCGCTCCTTCTTTTCTTCCAGCAAGTATTTCTTTCCCTAAAATTTTGGTTATTCTGCCCGTAACACCATCGCCCGTTGTTTGTTCATAAACCTGCCAAGTTTCAGTTGTACCCGTATCAAACGAAAGGAGGCTGGTGTTGTTAAAACAAATGATTCTTGTGTTGCTCATTGCTGTTGGACCAGTGCCAAGAAATTGCTCATCAGCTTCAAGGATTGTGTTTGACACCGAACTTCCTTGAGTCACTGTGAAAATGTTTTTAGTTGTTGATGCGTTGTTTACCAAATACGAAAGATGTTGGTCTTGACCATCTGGAGTTGCACATCCTAAAGCCAATCCCTTTTGAATAGGACTTGCTGATTGATTTGGATAAACCGTCATTGAATTGTCTACATCTGTTGTTCCAGCATTTGCCCCAATAGGATTCACCCAAGTAAAGCGTCCATAACCCTCAAAAAACAATTCACCACTGTCGGGAATGGCGTCATAAGTTCCATCAACAGAAATACCATTTAATCCTAGTAAATTCGTATTCAAGGGACTGCCAGAAGCTAGACTCCAGTAATCAGTGTAATGACTTGCGGAAAAGATATTTTTCAAACCTACTAAAGTAGCATCAGTGGTCCACTCGTATGCGCCAGATGAATTTTGAGTAATGTTCAGATAGTAGGTTGTTCCGCTATCTCCAACTAATTTAAATCGTGCTAGGATGTATGTGGCAAGTCCCGCCCCAAACGCACCAGGATAAGGGTTTGAGGTATTCCATTGACTAGATGTTCCGAAATAGCGAGGAATAAACAATAAGTTCCAAGCGAGAGCAGCATTTGTTTCTTGAGTTATATTTCCAAGACTTTGACTCAAAAGATTTGATGACGAATCATAAACAGTATTGGATAGAGTTCCTGTTGCACCGCCCGCATCAGTCCAAGTATTCCACAAAACAATCGGGTCGTTTAGCAAAGTCAAATTGTGAAGGAAGTCATAAGAAATTTTTACTTTTTGAACGGGTGGCAAAGTGTCAAATGTCCCACCATTTAAAACATTTCCGCCACTTGTGATGATATTGTCATCGGGGTTACTTGCAATGACTGTATTTGAGCCTTTGTAATAAGACCGTCTAAACTGACCCGAACTCATTTGAGCGAAAGAGTTGACTTGATGGAATCTCCATTGCCCTTTGGATAAAAACAACCTTGCGCCAAATGCTTGGCATATTCTATCCAACATATCAAAAGAGCTGATTGAAACAGCTTGATTGTTTTCGACTGTCTTGAATGCTCTAAATATCGAACCACATTGTCTTAAGGGGTCAACACTTTGAGCTGGTGTTGGCATTGTATCAGTCCACCAATTTACCATTGTTTGGAGAAATCTATCAGAAGCACCCCAACAAAAAGAAGTCCCGATGTCATTCAAAAGACACTGTCTTATATAATCAACAAACGATGTTAATTGATTGAGGTTGTACGAATTATTATCATCAACCTTCACATCTACAAGTTGAGCAAGTCCATCCGTTACAGTGATGGTTGTTTGTGTTCCAGCTAAAAAAGAAAGATTTTGTTCGGCACTAACATCACTCAAAACATTTCCGCACCAATACTCCGAAAAAGTTGTTCCATTATCTGAAATCAATATCTCAAGCTGAAATCTTTTATATGGTGCTGTCTTTATATCGTTAACAAGAGAATCATCTGCACTTGATGTGTGGACAATATCAAAACTAACACTTGATGGAATTACTCCAGTGAATCTGGTCCTGTCTTTGGTTTGATACTCTAAATCAAATCCTCTTGCACTTAATATGAATGGCGTTGATGCGCCACTCGAAAGCGAGTCATACAGATTAAGTTTGAAATACTTACCTAAATCGTTTTGAAATTCTGCTTCTCTCCTTAATGCCATTAGTATCCCCGTGTTCTGTTTCTATTTCCTTTTGCTCTATCGCTTGACAATAATATATCTGACCCGCTAATTCTCCCGAACACCTCTGTGCGACCTCCTCCGCTATCAGCTAACATTCCTTGTAATTTGTCAAGTGGTGCAATAACCTCTGGATTGATTGCGCTTGTTCCAGGTCCCTCTCCGACAATTCCTAATGTAGCACCAGTCACCAATCCGCCTTCGGCAAAAGGAGGAATCATTTTGTTGAATAAACTCCCAACAATGCTTCCAGCTCCAGCCGCTAGAACCGCCCCAAAGATACCCATTTTTGCAAAGGAGTCAGCTATAAAACTTGCAACCGCTTGACCAATTGCAGCCTTGATAACTTGTCTTGCTGCATTTGCCGCTGCCTTACCAATATCCTCATAAGAAGAATCAGCACTAACCGCCATTGAGTGGAATGCGCTTTCAAACGAACTTGAAACTTGTTTTTGTGTTTCAGCTAATTTAAGAGCGGCTTCATTTAAGGCATTGATTTCTTCTTTTGTTTTTACTAACAATGAGAATGCTTCTGGTTCTACTATTGGAGTGACCCTAAAATTAAAGTCAGTTATATTTCCAATGAAATTCTTTACGTCAAATGCACTTTCTTCACCACCACCAGCTCCAGAACCCGTGCCAATAGCATCCCCGATTCCACTCAAAGCATTCTTAATTTTTCCAGCTTGACTTTCTATAAATGTTCCAAAGTCTTGGAAGTCGGTTTCATAATCTTTTGTATCAACTTTCAATTCCTCTAATCCATCAGCCATCTTTTCAAAAGGATTCGGAAGTGTTTCTTTATTAAAAAAGTCTAAAATAGAATTGAAGCCTTTTATTATTTGACTAATCGGATTAAACTCAATTAGAAACTGAAGCATTGAAATCAAAGCATTTTTCCACCATCCAATATCTGAAAATCTTTCTTTGAATGCGTCCCAATTGTCAACTAGATATAAAACACCTAGAGCAAGAGCGGCAATAGCAGCAGAAATAGCCACGAATTTTATTCCTAAAGCTGCCACAGTTGTTGCTATACTACCAAAAACAACCAAAAGAGGTCCAACCGCAGCTGCTAAAATTCCGAAAACAACGGTGTTTTCTTTTACCTCTGGTGACAAGTTTCTAAATCCATTGACCAATCCTTTAAAGAACTGAATCCCTTTTTGTGCAATCGGCAAAAGAACTTGACCAATTTCAACTCCTAAACTCTCAAGGTCTGCTAAAAGTATTCTTGTTTGATTAGCAAAACTCCCACTGGTTCTTCCAAAATCTCCAATAGCTTTTCCGCTTTGTTCATAAGCAATGTTAAGATTTGCGATGGCTTTCGCTTGAAGCTCGGAAACCCCTTGCGTTGCCATTATTTGTTTTACTTGATTTTTATATTCGGTTGTGTTTTGTCTTATAACAATTCCAAGAGCTTTAGCCGATTCGGTTTCTCCAACTAACGCTTTTGTCAATGCTTTTGACGCACCCGTTGCACCGCCTTCAAAATTTGTAAAAGAAGCCAAGTCAATTGCTAACTTGTTAACTTTTTCCGATAATCCCAAAGCAGCTTTTTCTGTAAATCCAAAACCAACTAATAAATCACCAGTATCTCCCAAAAGTTGCATTGATGCTTTGGAGGATAACCCAAAATCGTTTTGTAAAGTTTTCGCTGTTTTGTTTGCTTCTCTTTGAATAGAGCTAAAAACTTGATTGAATTTCGCTTCTGTTTCTTCAAAGTCTGAAGCTAATTTGATGGAGGTAACACCCAAAGCCGCCAAAGGAAGGGTCAAGTTTTGAGAAAGTGATTGCCCTGTGCGCTTCATTTTCTTTGAAAACTTACCCAGACTTTGGATGTTTTTTCTTAAACCACTTTGAAACTCTTTGTCGTTTAATTTCAGAAAGAAACTTAATGTTTTTCCAGCCATTTTAAGCGTTTTTTAGCGTTCGTTTTAAGCGTTGTTTTAGCGCATTTAAGCAATTATTACCCCTCTGTCGTATATGTACCCCAAAAAGTTTAGTTCTTTTATTAGAGCAAATTTACTAGATAAGGGTTTTTATTCATTTTCGTTGTTTTCTGGAATCTCGATTTTGTACTTTTTAAGGGCATATTCAGCCGCTTTTTTACGTTTTTCGAGTTCCATTTTTTCCTCTTTTTTCTCCCATTCAAACTTCACCAAATCGGTTGGATTGAGTTTGGAATTTTTCTTTTTGTGCGGTTGTAAAATTAAACAAGCCAACCATCGTGTCCTTTCCCATTCAAACCTTTCTTTCATTTGCAACTGTTCATTTCGCCCTCTCTGTAACAAAAAGAACTCGTGAAAAGTTAAGTTCCAAAAATCACTCGGAAGCAACCCAAAACCGTAGGCAATAGCTTCCAAATCATCCCATTCTATTTTTTCTTTCGAGGTGTTTTCTTCACCTCTTTCTCGTTTCCCTTCTGGTCAAATTTTGCAGAAAATTGCTCTCCAAATACATCAAAACACTTTTGTAGTGCTTCAAAGTCATCATCTAAAATATCTGCAACATCCTCAATTGTCAAATCAAAATCTTTTCCAGCTACTCTTGCGCCATCTCCTAATCCAGCCAGAATAAGCTGACACGCATCATCCAAGCTCATATCAACTCCTAATTTGTCAAGGTCTTGCAAACTTCTGTTTGTTCTTTTACAATAAATTCTAAGAGCGTTCATTCCGAATCTAATCGGATAATCGTTTCCGTTTAGTATTACTACTTCAAACATTTTTCGTTGGTTTTAAAAGTTAAGTTGATGGAGAGAGCCGAAGCCCATCCCCACCAACGAAATAAATTAAACAGCTGTCTGTGTAATTGCACCAGTTCCCTCCAAACTTACTGAATAAGTAGGAGCATCTTCTACACCTCCAGAAACTTCTAAAGAAGTAATGAAAGCACTTCCAGTGTATTTGTAACCCGATTGAACATCAAGAGCAAAAGTGAAAGTAACCGAAGTACGGTTCATCATATTAGTAAACAATTCATCTGGGTCAGTAGTAGAACCAGTAGAAGCAAAATCCATTAACCCATCAGCAGATAATGAAAATGATTTTTGTCCTCCTAATAAATCTCTAAAACCAAGAGAATCTTTTGTTGAAATGTCTATCGTGTCAGCGTTAAGAGATAGACTGCAGCTTGTTGAGTGCATAAGTTTAAACTCATCAGCAGCTCCATTTACAGCTTGAACTTTAAGAACCAAGTCTGTTCCGTTAAAAATTGCCATAATTTTTTTTAAATTAAATTGTTAATAATTATTCATCCAAAGAAGGAGCTACAATAGGAGTTTCCTTGCTTTTAGATTTTTTTGTCGGTTTTGATATTGCATTCCACATTTTCAAAACTCGGTATGTTTTTCCCTCAACTGTGTGGGTTTCTCCTTTTTTATATTCGACACCTCTAAACTCACAGTCTTTTGTAATTTTTACTTTCATATCTTATCTATTTATATTGAAGCGAAAATCCATCGCAACATAATGAACACCTTTTTCACCAAATGAATCATCATAAACATCATTTGCATCTTCAAAAAATATCTTGTCAAGAACAACTCCAGCATAAGTTCCCGAAACATAGTCTAAAGCAGTTCTTATTTTAGATGCTAAATCTTGCGCTTGTGCGTAACTCGTACCAAATCCCGTGATTTGACATCTCACATAGTCGTAAGTTGAAACACCGTTCTTTGTATTGTTAGGAGTTGTATCAATTACAAAATAAGTAATCGCTGGCATTCTTTCATTGAACTCAACCTTTTGAGGAAAGATTCTAGTTCCAACAATAGCAGCAACATCACTGTCATTTGCGAGTATATTATATATTGCTTTCCCTACTGCCATTACAATCCTTTCTTTTTAAATCGTCTATCAATAATGTTTCTTAAACTTGGAATGATTGAGTTTGCCACCTCTTGACCAACCGCCTTGACAGTTTCATCCAAATATCTTTTGCCACCTTCTCCACCTTTTCCATACTCAATGTAGTACATATATCCAGTTGGAAGCCTATCCCCCTCTTGTTTTCCTTTTGATGTTTTGCGTGGACCAACACCAACAATTGGCGGTTTGCTTTTTGCTGTTTTTATATTAAAAGCACCGATTGATTTGTATAAATCACCAGAGTCTTTGTGTTTTTTATAGAACGATTTTAATTTTTTGACTGCTGGTTTCAATGCTTTTCTCATTGCTTGGCGCACAATGGTTTTAGTACCTCTATCAAAAGGTAGTAGTTTATCCAAGTCCTTTTGGATTTGGCGCAATTCTTTTTCGTCAACTTCGAGCTTTATCATTCCGCATCCGTTGTTTTTTCTTCTACCATCAACAACAATCCTTCTTTTCTTCCTATCTCTTGAATGGAACGAATCCACCACTCTTTGGAGTTGTAATAAATGAAATTCTTTGGAGAGATTTGCAAGTCACTCCTATATCTAATCGTTACTTTTGCTGGACTCTCACCAATAAAAGTGTCCGCTTCAAAACCAGCTTTTCCCTTTTCAAATTCAAACCTCGCCCAAACACTTGCAAGGTCGCTTGTGGTTCTTATCTTTTCACCATAAGCATCAGCCTCAAATGTGCCTTGTTTTATAGTCACCAATCTATCTAGTCTGCCTATCAACATTATCCTTGCACTCTGTATGGTTCTAATAAAAACTCAACTGTTTTCGGAATAGCAGTTGCAATAGTTCCAGTAACAACATCTTGTCTAATCTCATAATAACGACCAATTGTCAAAAGGATAGCTTGTTTGATAGGTGCGGGAACTTGACTAGCTGCACCATAGCCAACTGTAAAATCTACCGTAACCGCATTTGGCTTGTCGTAAGTGCTTGGAATAGTTGCATCGGGTGCAAAGTATATTCTTGCTGGTTTGATAGTACCGTCACCAAAATAGTTAGAAGAAGCTAGAGTTTGAGTCGCATTATCAGCATCAGCATAAGTGATAGAGTTTATTGTCAAACTTCTATTTTGTCCCCTTAATAAGTTGAAATAATCTGGAAAAGAATCAATGTCTAAATACCAAGATTGTTCCATTATCCACAAATTCGTGTAATTCTCAGCAGCAAAAGTAGCCACATCAATAAGCGTTCCAATGTAAGTATCATCCGCAGTGAATGAACTATCAATTCGCAAATGTGTTTTTGCTTCTGCAACAGATACTGGAGTAAGTGTTGGGGCTGTTTTCAACCTCAACTTTCCATAGCCTGTTGTAACCGAAATACCTAAATCTGTGTTTGTTATCATCTCTTTTGTTGGTAAAAATGGAGGAGAGCCGAAACCCTCCTCCAATTATCAAATCAATTATGCATTTGCAATCTTAACGAAAGCAGTGTCATTTTGTACAGCATCACCATCTACAAGAGAAGTGATAACATAACGAGGCTCACCAGTTCCAGCGTTAGTGTAGATGTCATAAATCACATCTAAACCACCAAACTGAGCAATGTGTACTTTCGAGAAGTCACCTAACATATAGTTAGTTCCAGTTCCCGCAGTTCCACCAACATTTGAAGAAGTGAAAGCAAAGTAGCCTAAGAAAGACTTATCAACATTGTCATAAGCTGGAGAAACAGAAGAAACTTGAGCAAGTTGCTTAGCTTCAGATAATGCACCAGAGTCTAATAACCAAGCCATTCTAGCACCTTGTAAGTTAACTCCGTTTCCTAATAAAGTAGCTTCCATATTCAAAAGTTCAGCAATAGTAGGTGCAGCACCAGCAACAGATTGAGTTGCAGCATCTAAGAAAATAGAAGTAGGTGCATTTGCGTGGTCATCATCTCCTAACAATGCAAGCTCTAATTCAGCAGCAACACTAGCAGCCATATTTCTTCTCAAAGCAGCTTCGATAGAAGGGTTTTGAGTTACAGCCTCAGCAGAAACATTAACAATAGAAATACATTTCTTTGGGCTTAATGTTACGCTAGTAGCAGTACCGTCTGCAGATGGAGCAGAACCGCCAGTTTCAGCAACGAAACCAGAGTTGATTGCGCTAAATACTGGGAATTTCATATTCGAGATTCCAGAGTAGAAGTTAGCACCAGCAGACGCAAGAACTAAGTTAGCCTCTAATTGGTCAGTCCAAGCCATAACTTCTGTTGCGTTTCCAGCAGAAGTAGCAACAGCAGCACGAGTTAAAACAGATGCTGGGATTCCGATACCTTTGAACGATTGTCCAGTGTAGCGAGCTTCATTTCTAGCTTCTTGGTCCATCTCTTTAACAAGACCTTCCAAACGACCAGATGCAGCTTGTTCCATTGCCTTAGCAAAAGAGAAGTCACGAATTTCTTTCGGAGTGTTTTCTTCAGCAACAGGCTCTGATTTTGCAGCTTTGTTAGCTTGTAATGCTTCAAATGAAGCAGCTCTTTTAGCCATACCCTCTAAAGAGTTAGCTTTTTCGTTTAGAGAATCAAACTCTGTTGTTTCAGCTTCTGTAAGCTCACGACCTTCAACTTTCGCTGAGTCAACGATTGCTTCCATATTTTCAACAACTGAAGCTCTCTCCTCTGTGTAGAATTTAGATGTTTTCATCTTTTTTCAGTTTTTAAAATTATTACTTTTTATTTATGATTGACAAACGCAACTCAGCGAGAGAGCGTTTTGTTAAATCCATTTCTTCCTTCTCTCTTTCTTCCTTCTCTTTTTCAAGGTTCTCTTTCATAACCTTTTCTTCTTCTTGTTGTTTCCACGCTTCCATTGAACGCAAAGCTACACTTGCTTCTTCGTAAGCTGGGTATGTGACCGCGCTAACATCATATAAGCGAGAAACCTTGTTGATTGTTCTTACATTCATTCCATCTTTAACCTCCCAAGAGTCATCCTCAACAACGAACGCAAAAGAACTTTGATTGATTGTTCCGTTTCTCATCAGCTCTATTAAATCACGACCAAGTGAAGTGTTTGCAACCTTTGCTTCATATTTCAAACCTCTTTCATCAGTAGATAAACGAAGTGTTCCATTTGTTGTTCTAGCTAAAGGAAGTCCATCGTGATTGATTAAGAAACGAACATCATCCTCCAAGCGACCATCAAAAGCACCTTCTGAAATAATCTCTCTGAATCCGCCAAGCTCGTTTGATAGTGTATTGAACACGCTTCCGTATCCAACAACAACATTATCCTCACCCTCTTGGCGAAGTTCTAAATTTTCTACATTGAAAGTTCTAATCTCTTTGTCAGGATTAGTTCTCATTTCCTGCGGAGTATTCTCCAATTTGTTTTCTTCCATTTCTTTAATTTCTTTAACTTTATCAGCACTCCAAACGAATGCTTCATCACCACCCCATAATTCCCAAGCGATGCGACCAGCAGATGGGAAACCATCTTCTCCATCATTGAATCCTTCTGCATCCTTATCAACCTCGTGTCTGCTTAAATAGCTGAAAATTCTTTTTGTTCTATCAGCAGTAATCTTTTTATCTATTATAGCATTTGCTGTTGCAACTCCTACATCCGTTCCGCCTCTTTCAAATTCTTCTCTCCATTCCAGACCTTGTTTTGCATTGTCAATCATTGCTTGAGTTGGAGTGAAGTCAATATCACTTATCCCTCTTTCTTCTTCTATTTGTGCAATGCAAATAGCCAATCGTTGGTCATCATCATATTCAGCAACCATTGTATCATCAATCATACAACGGTCAATGAATTGCTCTTGTGTTTCGTTATCGTTAGGCGTTGGAATCGGCATCTTCTTCTGTTTCTCCAATCGGTGCGAAATTCAATGGGAAATAGTGAATATCTCCTTCACTTCCGATTCTGTTCATTTGTTCGGCTTGTCTAACCTCGTTGATTGACAAAGCACCAATCTGCATCATCTCACGATAATAAGTCGCTCTAGCAGTGGAATCACCTCTCAATAATCCTTTTGTGTCAAACTTAATCTCAAATTCACCTTGCTCGTTTTCTCGAAACAATTTGATCGTCATTTCTTGTTCTAATTGCACAAGGTAAGGTGTAAGCGTAAACTTAACAAAGTCGGTTGATAGTGCTTCAATCGAATTATAATTTGCAGCTTTTTCAAGGTGTCCAATCATACTCAATGGCACTCGGAAGATTCTTGCGATTTCTTCAACTTGAAAAGCTCTGGATTGTAGTAATTGCTTATCATTAGCACTTATTGAAATCGGCTTGAAGTCCATCCCTTGCTCAAGAATTGCAGTCTTGTTTGAGTTGTAAGGTCCTTGATGTCTTGAGTTCCAAGAGTTTCTCAATCGTTGTATTTGTTCGTCAGTAAGTTTGTGGTCAGTTTTTAGAACTCCAGCCACTTGAGCAGATTGACCAAAGTAAGTCGCTGCGGTTATGTTAGCACCTAAAGAAAGTCCGATTGTGTCTTGTTGCATTTTAAGAACTGACTTTCCTTTTTTACCATCAAAACCAGTACCCATAAAATGAAGAATATCAGTTTGCGGAATCGGTTGCTCAAAGTCAGCGTGTTGATAGAATAGATTGCCCTCAAAAGGAATCACATCTACTTTGTCGGGATTAAGATAAACCAATCCAATAGGTCGAGCCGAACCATCTCTCTCAATGTAAAAGTAACAATTTCCTTCAAGCAATAAGTTGGTCATTGCTACCGAAAAAAAGTTGTATGTTGTTTGATATTGGTTTGGTCTTTGGATTAGTTTTGCAACGGGGTGAGCTTTGTCTTGTTTCCTGTCACCATCTTCTTCAACTCGAAATGTGTGGATAGGTAGTGAACCTATTGACTCAGAGATAACACGAACACAAGCTAGAACAGCCGAAAAAGAAAGTGCAGAGTTTTTGTCAACAGCAACCCCAGCATTTGCGCCAAACATTGGAGAGTTGACTTTTAGAAAAGTGTTTCCGTTATCTCTTTTTTCTGAGCGGAAAAAATCAAATAATCCCATAAATAAAAAACTATACTACAAAGATACAAAACACTTCCCTAAATAAACACGAAACCTCTATCATCATAAGGGTTTTCTTCCGTAGTATTTCCGTTCATATAAGAACCCAAAGCCATAACAAGAGCAATCATTCCATCTATCTTTTCACTTGACTTTGCTTTGTCCATTTTTATATTTCCAGCTGGGTCTGTTTTCATTGCTAAATTTGAACACATCCAACGAAGAACTTTGTTCCCTCCGTGATTTAATTCCTTAGCTAGTACAATCTTTTCTAGTTCTTTTGTGGGTGCGCTCATTGATGCAAAACCTTGACCAAATGGAATCATTGGAAGTCCATCATTCACTAAGTCAATAACTAACTGACTAGAGTTCCAACGGTCGTAAGCTATCTCTTGAATATTAACAACCTCAGCAATTTCTTTGATTCGCTCTTTGATATAATTGTAATCAGTAACATCGCCCTCAGTAAGTTCCATCAATCCTTCTTTTTCCCAGCCAATATAGTCAACACCATCTCTCCTACTTCTTACAAATGCTGTTTCTTTAGGAGTCCAGAAGTAGGGCAAACACACTAGTTTTTCATCTATCTCAGCTAACAATACAAGACACGAAACATCTCGAACTGATGCAAGGTCAAGTCCGCACCACACTCTTTGCCCTTTGAATTGCTCAAGATTCACTTCTTCAAAGTTGCACTCCATCCATTGCGCATCGCTCAACCATTTTGAAGCTGAACTCATCCATTGTCCTAGATGGAGCATACGGAACGTGTTCTCATAACTTGGCATTTTAACAGCTTTCTCTTGCTCTCTTTTTAGATAGTCAAGTTTAACAATACCAGATTCAAGAGCTGGGTTTGCTAACCTCAACGCTTCTTCACTGTCCCAATCCACATCCATAGGACAAGCAAACTTCACATAATAAAAACTTGAATCTTCTATCACACCCTCTGAAACTTTGCGACCATATTCTTCTGTTTTAAAACAAATAGATTCACGATTGTAACCAGCAGTTGTGATAGCTATTGTCAAAGGTTGCCTTCTAGCACCTACCGAAGTTGTAAGAGCATCCCAAAGCTGTGCGTCTTTCTGAACAAAGAACTCATCCATACAAATAAAACTTGCGTTGTATCCAAACTTACTTGATGCTTCAGCACTAATTGCTTTGAATGCTGAATTGCTTTTTTCGTGTATTACAGAACTCTTAAATACTTTCAGATTGTTGTTGAGTTGGCTATCAGAACGGACCATTGAACTAGCAACGTCAAAGATGATTCCCGCTTGTTGTCTATCACCAGCAGCAACATAGCATTCGGCCGATGGCTCACCATCAGCGCAAAGCATATACAAAGCAATTGCAGAAATAAGAGTTGACTTTCCGTTCTTTCTTGGAAGGCAAATGTAAGCAGTTCTAAATCTTCTCAAGTTTGTTTCTCGGTATTTCCAACCAAACAAATCACGAACAATCTTTTTTTGAAATGGCTCTAGTAAAAATGGCTGTCCGCCCTTCTCACCTTTGATGTGTTTGATGTGTCTTTCAACAAAAGCCACCACCCTATCAGCAGCAGCTTCATCAAAATAAAACTTATCACATTCCTTGAGTTTCATATCAATCGAAGTTGAGCTTGATGGTTTTTGATTCTTTTGATTGCGTTGTCAAAATATTCTTTGTCGAGTTCATATCCAGTCAAATCAAATCCAAGATTGTGACAAGCGATAGCGATTGAGCCAGAGCCAAGATGGGTGTCTAGAATTTTGTCACCCTCTTTTGCATAGTTCATTAAGAGCCATTCATATAGTTTAACTGGTTTTTGCGTTGGGTGAATTTTAGTTTCACCACTATTTATAACGCCAACGCCATTCCACCAAATATCTATCATTCTTGTACGCCCTAAACTTACATAAGCCATTTCGCCATCATTAAACTTATCGTCTACACTTTGCCCTTTTTTATGCCAAAAGATGTAGTTCTTAATCACTGGCAGTTGCTTTGTAAAGTAGTTAGCACCCCACACAATTTGGTTTTTACTTATTCTAAACAGTTCATCAAAATATTTTTTAGATGGTACAGCTTTATCCCAATTTTTTTGTTCATAATGTTTCTTTCTTGTAAATCCTTTCTTTTTACCAACTCCTATTCCTACTGTACCATCCATCCCTATCCCATAAGGAGGGTCAACGATAGCCAAGTCAAACTCATTGTCCTTCATCTCCTTCATTGCTTTTAAACAATCTCCGTTGTGTATTTTATTTATATCCATCAATCAAAGAAATTAAAATCGTCAGTTTTTTCTTCTTCTTGGTCTGGCATACTAAGAGAAGCTCTGTCCGAAGGACTAAACCCAAACTTGCTTGCAAGTTTTATCGCATTTTGGAGAGCGGCTTGAGCGATTTTGTATTGTGGCGCAATCTTTGAAGCCCTCAATTTACCATCTTTGTCATAAGTGCGCTCTGTAAACTTGCCACCCATCTCATTCATTATTCTATGATACGTGCCAATCTCAAAACAGTAAGCAGAGAGAATAGATAGGTCCACAATGTGAAGCATTTTAATCTTAGACAGTTCGCTAGTTGTGACATCCCATTCTTTTTGAGCAAACTCATCAAAATAATTTGGTGCTGCTGGCAACTCAACAACCTCAGTAACTTGCATCTCGTTGGCGATTTGTCGACAAGGTTGCAGAGTACCTTGCAGCTCTTTTATTTTTGTTGGTTTCTTTGGTCTTGCCATATATCTAATCTAGTCCCCCACTAATTAGCTTTAGTT
>LUMP01000276.1_pt1 | contig 24065 bp, 28 predicted proteins | sample 729641 | NCBI WGS metagenome assembly LUMP01 (sample SAMN03860260, study PRJNA289734) | marine metagenome | biome: seawater column; feature: ocean; material: water; isolation source: Red Sea water column Station 12 - depth 47m | place: Saudi Arabia: Red Sea | collected 2011-10-15 | depth 47 m | reverse complement strand
CAATGGTAACCACATTGGTCATGCGATTGATGAGGCTATTCTTGGCAACATCAATAGTGATTTTTCAAATATGTTGTATAAAGTCACGACCCATCCATCCATGCTGATTTATTTAGATAATACTTATAGTGCTGGACCAAACTCAAACGAAGCGATATGGGCTAAACGTAATGGGAGGCAAGCGGGTCTTAATGATAATTTAGGAAGAGAGCTTCTTGAACTTCATACCGTATCACCTTCTGCTAACTATACTGAAGCTGATATTAACGGTGCTGCGAAAATTCTGGCAGGCTGGGGGGCAGAACCAGGCAGAATCAGTGGTGATAAGTTAATCTCCCTATCCGAGAGAAATAGAAAGATTAAGGAAATAGGAGGAACACTTAACTCTTGGGATTACTTTAAGACAAATTATGCTGAGCCTGGCAACAAAACCGTTATGGGTAAAACTTTTGGACCAGGCAAGGGTGCGCTAAGGCAATTGACAGATTTTCTTGCAGATCATGAGCACACTATCAATCATATTACATTCAAGTTAGCCCAACATTTTGTGAGTGATAATCCAAGTCAAACAGATTTAGATCATATATCCAGAATATGGAGAGAGAGTAATGGAAACTTAGATCAAATTCATACTGCAGTTATCGAGCGTGCTATTGCCTCAAAGGATGCAAAATTTCAGTGGCCAATGAATTGGCTATTCCAAGTTGTTAGACTAAGCGGAGCAAATGGCTTCTTAGGGTGGGAAGAGGAGCAAAATGACGATTACAATGAAAATATTATGAGAACAAGAAAAATTTTTGAGGAACTTGGTCAAGGCTTTTGGCTTCCTGGACAACCTAACGGCTACTCGAGTGATAAAGCTGAATGGCTCTCTGGAGAAATGTTTGAACGTCGAATTAGATTTGCAACTGCTCTCTATAACGGCGGATTTCCCACTCAAGGAGTTGATAATATAATGGACAGAATTGGTGCCAACAAGGTCACACGTGAACTTGTGGGTAGCGTCACGGGAGGACGTAGAAAGTTTGTTGCCTTAATGTGCAGTCCAGAAATTATGGGGTTAGAAAATGCCTAAATTAACTAGAAGAGAATTTTTACAAGCATCGGGCGCTTCTTTATTTTTAGCTGGGCTTCCGCTTCCAGGTTTCACAAAAGATGAGCCACCTGGAACGATTTCGGTCATCATGCTTGAAGGTGGGATGGATGGCTTGACAGCAGTTCCTCCATTTGGTGATCCAAATTTATTCAAAATGAGAAAAAGTTTAACACCTGAAAACTACTTGAAATTAAATTCATTTTTTGGACTCCACCCTTCATTCAAATATTTCAGCGGACTGCTTGCTAAAAACAATGCTTCAGTTGTTCACGCTACCAATTTTCCCTATACCAAAAGATCTCACTTCGAAGGACAAAATCTGATGCAAGGTGGGGGGCTAAGTCCTTTTGCAGAAACCACAGGTTGGCTTGGAAGAGCGCTTGATCTTGCCAAAACACCCGGAAGATCAATGTCACTCGATATGCCTCTTTTACTTAGAGGTGCACATGAGAATGATAATTTTTTTCCTGCAAGTATTAGAAATTCCGGGAGTTTAACAACTAACCTTATCAATATGATTTCAAATGCTCATGCTGAAGAAGGATCATCAGTATTTAATAAAGTGAGCAAAAAAAGCACTCAAAAAGACTCTGTCGTTCCTAGAGACCCTGCAAGCCTTGCAAAATATGCAGGAAAAGCAATGGCAAAGAAGAATGGGCCACTGTCATCAGTTATTAAGGTTGATCAATTTGACACTCATGCATCTCAAGGAGCTGATGAATATGGCAGACATGGTGAGAGATTGGCTATCGTTGATGACATTATTGCGGGCTATAAGGAAGGCCTTGGAGATGCTTGGGATAGAAGCATCATTCTGACCTTAACTGAATTTGGAAGAACAGTTAAAGAGAATGGAACATGGGGTACAGATCATGGCTGGGGTTCAGCTGCCCTTCTGGCTGGAGGTGCAATAACTAAAAGCAGAGTAATTTCAAAATGGCCAGGATTAGCAGAGAGAGATCTGTTTGAAAATAGAGATCTTGTATCCACGATAGATTATCGCTCTGTATGCGCAGCATGTATTGAAAATGCTCTCGGACTTGATCACGATTTAATCGCAGACAAAGTATTCTTTACGCCCAAATTACCTCGAGTCTACGACTTTATTTTTTCATAGTATCTAAAAGACAATACATTCCAAATATATTATGAAAAAAATCTTTCAACTTTTTGCGTTGCTAATATTGTCTCCAATTAGCTATGCATCCTCATGTCCTGATGGGAGCGAACCTATCAAATCCGTTTCTGATGATGGTACATACTATATTTATACTTGCAATCAAGGTAATTCTAATAATGCTATTGGCAATGCGAATACCTCATCAAATAATTCTACATCTGAAAGTAATAATTCAGAAATCAAAATCTATGAAGTCAGCTTTGCTCCAGAAGTCTTAGATGAGCTTCTTAATTTAGTTGTCTCTAAAACTGATTTTGATTTTAGTAAATATAAACTGACCAAAAACGAAGATGACTTTCAGTGTCGCTTTCGAATGTCGAGGATAGTTTATGAAAATATAAAAGAAGGTAAAGAAGAGCCATGGAATATTGCTGAAGGTAATATTAATATTAGAGGCTCAAATGTTGAATTTGGAAATACTGCCAAATGGAGAATGGGCGGTTTGTCTTCAGATCCAAGTTATTTAATTGACCAGGTAAATTTAAGACTGACTAGCGATGGCCACTTTGTTGGCAAAATGGCATATTTTAATCTTCATGTTGATAATGGAGAAGTTCCAATAAATCCAATGTATCCAATTCTAACCAAACATAAAAGATCCACTCCAATCAATTTAAATAATTTAACCAATACTAGTGCCAAACTATTTATTGATGTCGAGGATTGGGCTGGAGGTGTAATGTATATTAGAAACTGCAAAAAAATCTAAACAACAACATCAAGAACTTTCAATTGACTCAATCATTAGCTGCAAGGATTCATTTCCTCTAAAAGAGTTAACGTTCAATTTGTATGCTACTTTAACATTTTTGGATTTAAGCTTTTCTTGAAAAAAAGCGATTCCTTCTAAAACTGAATTCGTGCCTTGAAGTTTTAGATTGCATTTGAGATGCTTCTCACCAACAATCCTCTGTTCAACCAGTTCAAAGTCACCATAGAAAATAGGCTCCTCAAAGCCCTGCCCCCATGGCGAGGCTTGCCGAAGAAGTTCTGCATTCTTAAGCGTTATTTCTGATGAATCAAGTTGGCCATCGGTTAAAAGTTCAATGATGGGTTTTTTACCTTTAAGATGCTTTGTTATTGCCTCAGTAAATGCATCTTTAAATGGTGCAAAATTATCTGGTTTAATTGTGAGACCAGCAGCCATAGCGTGACCACCAAACTTCTCAATGAGTTCTGGATTATCTCGATCAACCAGGTCAAGCAAATCTTTAATATGAACATCAGGAATAGAGCGAATAGAGCCCTTAAGGACATCGTCAGCTTTAGCAAAGACAGCTGATGGACACTGATAGGTTTCTTTAAGCTTTCCAGCAACAATGCCTACAACACCCTCATGCCAAGACTCATCGTATAGAACGATTGCGAATTGACTCTCATCGATGGCTTGATTCTCAACAATAGCGAGTGCCTCATCTTGCATTCTAGTTTGCTCTTTGCGCCTTTTGATATTGAACTCTTCAAGCGTTTGAGCATATCTTCTAGCATCATTCATATCTTCTGAGAGTAGACACCTAATCCCTTGAGAAATATCACTAAGCCTCCCTGCCGCATTAATTCTAGGCGCCACTGTAAAACCAAGGTCTGAAGCCTGTAATGATTCGATAGGACGCTTGGTCAACTCAAGAATCGCTAGGATTCCTTTTGAACAGTTCTTTTGCCGAATCCTCTTAATTCCTTCATTGACAAGAATTCTATTATTCTGATCCAATTTGACCACATCAGCAACCGTTCCAAGTGCAACTAAGTCAAGAAGAACACGTAGATCAGGATTTTGAATGTTATTCTTTTCAAAGTAACTCTGCTTTGTTAGATGCGTCTTAAGAGAAGAAAAAAGATAAAAACTAACTCCAACTCCTGCTAAATTCTTTGATGGAAAATCACAGCCTCTGTAATAATGAGGTCTGGTTCTTTCTCATCCTTTGCTTCTTTTACAATTTCTGGACTCAGGCCATAGCCATGCTTAAACCTATTAGGAACCAAAAAATCAACGTGTTTTGCGCCCATGAGTCTGAGCGCCCTAATGGCAACAGCACTTGCTGTCGCACCATCTGCATCAAAGTCTCCAACAATCAGAATACGTTTGTCTTCTATAAGGCAATTCTCTAAAAGCTCTAGAGCAATATTGAGCTGATCAAAGCTCGGCTTAAGGAGCCCCGGAAGGGCCATTGAAAGCTGAGATTCACTCACCCCTCTTGCAGCATAAATTCTTTTTAGAATGAGCGGTATGTCATCAGAATAAGACTCATACAGTGATTGGTCAATCTCTCTAGTCAGCACTTCTTACAAGTCTTACAAAAGTATCAATGGTTTTATCACGAGCCATAGAGCCACCATAAAAGAATGGAACCTCAAAAGCCATTGAAGGATTAGATTTAACAGAAACTGAAGTCCAATATCCATCCATCTGAGTATTTGGGAAGAAATCAGTATCAATCAGTAAATCACTATCGCTGTAATAGTCGACAATTGAATTTAACTCGTCCCTTGTTGGCAATCTCCAATCTGAATAACCGCAAAGTTCTGCCTTGTTGATGTCTTTGATGAATGACTGAGTATTACAGTTTTTTCCCCAGTAACAATTTTTACTAAAAGTTCCATTATCTCTTCCGCTCTGACCATCAAACCAAGTGTAGGTATTAAGAGCATTTTGAACACCCTTTTTGTCACTTTTAACCTCCCAAACTAAGGAGTTTTTATCATCTACAACACAAGACCAATTTTCACTATCTAAAGCTATTTTCTCGCCATCTTGAGACATCTTTTGAAAATCAGCACTTGATGACATGCTAAGTGAGATCAATAAGAATAATAAAATGATTTTTTTCATTAAATTTGTCTTCTATTTATATATTTAATATTCTACCAGTAATGGATATTAGAATAACCACTCGAATGTTATTTACTAATTGATTTTCTCTCAAAAATGATTAAGACCACGCCTATAAAAATAAAGCTATCGGCTAAATTAAAGACTGGCCAATAAAAGCTGTTTACGTGCACATCAATGAAATCAATCACATAACCATACAATCCCCTATCAATCAAATTACCAACCGCCCCTGAAAGAAGAAAAAATTGTCCAAATAATTTTTGTTTATAAATTTCTGGCGTTTTCTGAGCCCACCAAATAACCCAAAGAGAGACCAAAATAGATACAGCTAATAGGAATAATCTTCCAATCAAACCCCCATCAGACAAAATACTAAATGCCGCCCCTGTATTATGAAGGTATGTCCAACTTAGATAAGGATTGACAACTATTGACTGACCTATTTCAAGGGATGACATAAAGATTTGTTTTGTGAATTGATCAGATAAAACCAAAACTATAAATAAGAGGAAATAACCTTTATGCTTCATAAATACTTCAATACAAAAAAATAATTAGTGCTAAAAATGAACATGCAATTTCTTAGTTTCAAATACCAAGTAAAGAGCAACTATTGAGTCAATGTGTTTATAATTAATCTCTGATTCTATTATAAATATTGTGGAGGTTTCATGGGTTTTTTAACGGGCAAAAAAGCACTTATTGTTGGTGTTGCATCAAATCGCTCAATTGCTTGGGGGATTGCTGAATCTATGGCAGCAAATGGTTGCGAGCTTGCCTTTACATACCAAACCGAGAAACTTAAGGGACGCGTTGAAAAGTGTGCTGAGATTTGTAACTCATCTATCGTTATTCCATGTGATGTATCTAGTGATGAGCAGATCAAAGAAACCTTTGATGAGTTAAAAAAATCCTGGGATAGTTTTGATATTTTAATTCACTCTGTTGCATTTGCTGAGCGATCAGAACTTGATGGCAACTATCTTGAAGTCACAACCCGAGAAGGCTTTCTAAAGGCTCATGAAATAAGCTCATACAGTTTTACTGCCCTTGCACAAGCAGCAATGCCGATGCTCAATGAAAATGGCGCCCTGTTAACTCTCAGCTACTTAGGAGCTTTGAGAGCGATACCAAACTACAATGTAATGGGTATTGCAAAAGCCTCTCTTGAAGCCAATGTTCGTTATATGGCCGCAGCAATGGGTGCTGAGAAAGGAATTCGAGTAAACGCAGTATCAGCAGGAGCAATTAAAACCCTGGCAGCGAGCGGCATCAGAGGATTTGGCAAGCTCCTTGATCATGCAGCAGAAAGCTCAGCTCTTAAGCGTAATGTCAGTATTGAGGAAGTGGGCAATGTAGCAGCCTTCTTATGTTCTGACTTAGCATCAGGCGTTACTGGAGAGGTAACCTATGTTGACGCAGGCTATAACTTCTATGAAAAAGGACCCGACTTATAATCAAGAATTAGGTTAAATTCATGTTTCATATGCTGACTTGTTTTGACCTGAAGCCAGAACATACACTGGAAGAATTTCAGCAATCTTTAGAGGACTATTCCTCTTTTATGCAAGAGCAAGGTCTAGGCGTTGGTCACAGTCCAATTGGTCTCCGTCAAAGCGACTCAATCCTAGATACGGATGAAGAAAGAGAGCAAAAATACTTTATGCTTATGCATTTTCGCGATAGAGAGCAATCTGATAATGCAGTTGCTTATATAAAAAGCCAAGAGGAGCCTGGTAAGTCTCTTCATTTAAAGGCTTATTCACAAACGCAAAACCTAATTTTTATTAGCTGGGAAGATATTGACTAATCAATTTATTGAAGATCTGTAAAAAATTTATTATTTACTTTGAAATAATTTGATCTCCTCAAGATCCTCTATGTGAGTGTCTAAAGCCTTAGTTGCCAACTGAATTTCAAAAATAAACAAACCTATAGCCAATCCAAATAGAACAATTCCTGTACTAAAAACGATTACAAATTGAAATGGACTTGCACCATTTACGGAGATAAAGAGTGCAGTAAGGTTAGTCATAAAACCTAACCCAGCTAAGGTTGATGTGAGTCTGTTTAATTTGAGACGTTTTCTTAAAATATCAATTTGCTTAAGGTACCTGGATGCAGCTTGAGACTGCTCTTGCTTCCAATCAGCGTCCATAAGTTCATCATGAATTTTCCTAATCAGGGCTGCTAATGTTGTGTATCTATTGCCGAAATTAATCATCATTAATGGCATAGCTGGAAAAAGTGCTGCAGTAATTAAAAAATATGAATTCATAGTTATCCTCCTAGACAAGTAAGCATTGTTTTTTGGTTAAAAAATTAACCTATAAAATTTGAACAACCATGTTCTATTTGATAACCTATCAATGGTCACAGAATTCAGCTCTTTTGAGCCAAAAAAAAGCTCGCATTACCTCTAGTAAACTAGAAACAATACGAACTTCATTGTTAATCAAACTTACCCAGCAGCAGGTAAGATGATTTAGAGCAGATCAGTAAAAACTTTTATCTCAGCATTCTCTCTCAATTGCTCAATTAGAGAGATAAACATTTCATTGTTCTCTTGACTTAAATAAAGCGCAGAGATACCAGTATCTGAATCTCCTTCAGGAATTCTTACACCCGCTAAATCAATGACCAATGAGGTTATTCTATTGGCACTTTCAGCACTGTAAGTGTGTCTCCCCTCTTCCGGCTTAGAAAGAGTAAAGGACAAAGAAGTTACATCAAACGGCAATTCATTCGCTCTAGAAATCCATCCTTCATTGACCCACTCTAAGTTATTCTCAGATATGAGTTGATTCGCAGTTTGCTCATCACCACTAGAGAGAGCAGAGGCAATATTTTCAGCTAAATTATCGATAATCTCTTTTGCTGCTAATGTCTTCAATACGGACTCAATTTGACCCTCTACCTCACTCAAGTCTTTTTCGCGCTCAGACTGCAAGTCTGACAGAGCTAAAACTACAAATTTTTCAGGACTTATCTCCATCACCTCAGAATTCTCACCATCATCAATCACTGCTGAACTGAAGGCGGAGGCAACAAATTTAGGATCATATTGACTGCTTCCCTCTCCAAAAAAGTCACTCGTCTGAAGCTCTAGACCAAACTGGTCTGCAACCATATCTAGTGACTCCTCATATGACAAATTCATGAACTCTTCGAGAGAACCAAATAACAATTTTTCCTTTGCAGTTCTAATATAGAGAGAAACAAGTTGTTCTTGAACCTCATCAAAAGATTGCATAGTTTCAGGCTCAATATCAGTCAGCTTTATAATATGAAAGTATCCATAGTCTGTTGCAACGACTTCACTGACATCGCCAATATTCATTGCGAATGCAGCCTCATCAAATTCTGCTCCCATGAGCTCGCGCTCAAAGAAACCAAGATCACCGCCCTCTTCACTTGAAGAAGTATCCTCAGAATTTGCTTTAGCAAGTTCAGCAAAATCCGCACCCTCTTTGATTTGATTTAAAAGGTCGTTTGCTAACTCTTCACTTTCAACCAAAATATGTTGCGCTCTTCTTCTCTCAGGATTCGTATAAAGCTCAGCATTATCATCATAAAGATTTTTAAGGTCATCATTCGATGGACTCTCAGGCTCTTCCATACTGTCAAGTGTAAGCTCGACAAAATCTACCTTAACCTTTCTTCCCTCAACAAAGCTTGATCGATTCTCATTGAAGTAGTCAGAGATTTGACTTTGAGAAACGCTCACCTCATCCTTATAGTTTTCAGTATTAAGAGCTAAATATGAAACCTCTCTTTCTTGCGACGCAAGATCATTCAGTTGCTTAGTTTGGGTCGATGACATAAAAGCCGAGCCGCTCAGATTTCTCTTAATTTGTTCACGATTTAAGGCTTTGGACTGAGCAATTTCATAAGCTGCTGGTGAATAACTATTAAGCCTCAATAGTTGTAAATAGCGATCTTGAGAGAACACACCATCAACTAAGAATGCTTGGTTCATTTCAATAACTGATTTGACCTCATCATCTAGAGTAACAATATCTAATGAATTCGCATAATTCTCGATAAGCTTTTCATTGATTAATGAATCTAATAAATTTTGTTTTAGAACGTTGTCAATTTCTTGGGTATAGGCTGCACCTAGCTGCTGTTGCAAATTACGTTGCTGAGTACTCAATTCTTGATAATAAATATTAATATCAATGTCCTCTCCATCTACCTTTGCTATCGCAGTATTTGCAGAGCGACTTGCGTAATCCTGAATTCCAAATAAAGCGAATGGAACTGTAATTAAACCAACGATGAGATAGGCTACCCAGCCTTTTGATTTATTTCTTATTGCGCCTAACATAATAATTTTTTACCAATATTGTTAAAGTCTTTGCTACTTTATGGATTTAATATAACAAATCTCAGTAATAGCTTTTGTGAAGCATTATACAAGGCAATGTCACTCATCTAAAGAAGTTTTATTACTCAAAGATTATTGATATTTTTGAGATAGTTTTTTTAAGAGATTTTCAACATCCTCAATCTTTGTATCCCATGCAGTTACAAATCTTACAGCACTTCCATCAAGCTCTTCCTCATTGACATCGTAACCAGAGCTATTGAGATAATCTATGACATCACGGGGCAGATGAACAAAAACTTCATTTGATTCTGTAGGATAAGCTAATTCAATATTTGAAAAGCGACTTAATCCTTCACTTAAAATCTTTGCCATTTCATTTGCATGTTTTGCATTTTTAATCCAAACATCATCTGAAACATAAGCATTAAGTTGCGAAGAGATAAATCGCATTTTAGATAATAGCTGCCCGGATCTTTTGTGCAGAAATGGAAAATTACCAACCATCTCAGGCTTAAAAAATATGATTGCTTCTGCAGCAAGACAGCCGTTCTTCGTGCCTCCTAAAGTGAGGACATCGACACCAGATCTCCAGGTCATATTAGCCGGACTTTCATTTAGTGATACAAGAGCATTAGCAAAACGCGCCCCATCCATATGAAGACTCATTTTATGATCATGAGCTATTTTTGCAATGTCTCTAATCTCTTGTAGTTGATAGACAGTGCCTGTTTCACAAGATTGAGTAACACTCACAACCGAAGGCTGAGTGACATGAACATTGCCAGAGCCCCTAATTATCTGAGCCAAATCTTCTGCCTTAATTCTCCCATTACTACTTCTCATCGGATTTAGTTTTGCCCCACCAGTAAATAATTCTGGCGCTCCACATTCATCCGTATTTATATGGGAAAGTTCATGACAATAGATTTTTCCAAAAACTGGTGCTAATGCAGAGAGAGCCAAGGCATTTGATGCAGTTCCAGTTACTGCCAAATAAACTTCTAGCTCAGTTTCAAAAACCTCGCTTAATGTTTTTTGTAAAATTGACGACCACTCATCATCCCCATAAGAACCTGCAATTCCTGAGTTAGCCTCAATTAGTGCATCCATCACCTCTGGACATGCACTCGTAACATTATCTGATGCAAATAGTGGATTCATGGAATCTTCCGTTATACAGGGACTGCAATAACTCCTAAAAAATCGCCATTTACAACAAGCCCTGGGAAATGCTTTCCAGTAAATATACCATCAATCTTGGCATGATATTCTTCTGGAGGAGTACCTGTTCGTTCAATATTATGAACTTTAGCAACTAGTTGACCAGCTTTAACCTCATCTCCAAGATCAACACAATGCTCAACTAATCCCGTTGATTCACTAAATATATAGCAGTTATCATCCGGCATATCTAGATTAAGAGTTTCATCAACCTCCAGATCCCCTTTCGCTATCCCAGCATGACGAAGAATATTCCTGATTCCTTTTTTTGCTATTTCCACTGTATAGGCAGTTGTCGATCCACCCCCTCCAAGCTCAGTGCTGATAAAGACTTTTCCCATGTTTTCAGCAGCAGTGTCATACATATTGACTGCATCAATCTCTAAAAGCATTACCGAATGAGGTGCATTGAATGCTTTCATTGCTGCAACGCATTTCTCTTGTTGAGTTTTATCATCCAAAACATGAGCACAGCAAAAAGGCAAGAAATCAAGAGTCTTACCACCTGAGTGAAAATCAACTACATAATCTGCCATCGGCAATAGAGTTCGGTTGAAATAATCTGCTATTTTTTCAGTAAAAGTTCCCTCAGGATTTCCAGGAAACACTCGATTCATGTTGCCGCCATCTATTGGTGAGGTTCTCTTTCCGGCCTTGAAAGCAGGATAATTCATCCCCGGAATGATAATTACTCTTCCTGATATTTCTTCTGCATTAATATGATTAGCTAGATCAAATAAAGCGACTGGACCTTCATATTCATCTCCATGATTTGCCCCTGTAAAAAGAACTGTTGGACCTTTCCCATTCTTGGCAACTGATATAGGAATAACAATCGATCCCCAAGCCGATTCATCGTGAGAATGTGGAAGCTTCAAATAGCCATGCTGAACTCCATCTTTCTCAAAATCAACAGTGGAGCTTATTGGGTTTTTTTTCATGAAAAAGCACAGCAAAAAATAAAGTGTCATTGTACTTCAACACTTTATTTTTTACAATTAAGAATAAATGGCGGAGTGGACGGGATTCGAACCCGCGACCCCCTGCGTGACAGGCAGGTATTCTAACCAGCTGAACTACCACTCCGTTTTTGGTGGGCGCTACAAGACTTGAACTTGTGACCCTCGCCTTGTAAGGGCGATGCTCTCCCAACTGAGCTAAGCGCCCAAAAAAAATGCCCGAATCGAATCAGGAAACGGGCATATTATACTGACAAAAAATCTATTTAGTTAACAGATTCCTTTAATAATTTTCCTGCTTTAAATGCAGGTACATTTGATGCTGAAATTTGAATAGCAGCCCCTGTTTGTGGGTTACGTCCAGTGCGTGCAGCACGCGCTCTTACAAGAAAACTACCAAAACCAGTAATGGCTACAGAGTCACCACTTGCTAGTGCACCAGAGATAGCACTAGTTGTTGCTTCTAAAGCTCTAGCAGCATCTGCTTTAGAAAGACCTGAGTTATCAGCAATTGCTGAAACTAAATCTGATTTATTCATTGTTTGAACTCCTTAATTTGTAAAAGAATTGATTTAAACCTAGAAGCCTTTATTTCTTAGGTTAAAATTTATTATCCATTTATAAACCCTTATGTCAAGCATCATTCAGAGTATTTTAATCAAAATATAAAATGACAAAAAAATAGCAAATTAGGCTTATGTTGGATTAATGAAAGGCAAAAAATTCTCAACCCAATCATTTTTTGATAATTCCCCAATATGCTTATGAAGGATCAAGCCCTCTTTGCTTGGTTATTTTCTGCAATATTCATAATCATTTGATGCTCTTTTCTACAGGTTACGCACCATGATGCCCATACATTAACAAGTGCAAACTGATTATTGATCAAGTCATTTAATTTAATATTTTCATTTGTGTAGAAGTCGACACCTTCAATCACTGGAAATTTTTTTCCAACCAGCGGAGAAGGCAGCTTATTAGGATCTGAATTTAAACTCAAGAATAAGAAAAATCCGATAACAAAAAAAACTATTAATGGAGCTATCTTATTCATTCTTTTGATTTTGTAGATTCAAGAGCAGCAGCAACCTCAGGTGGCATATAGTTCTCATCATGTTTTGCTAAAACTTCGGTTGCAATAAAGGTATTTTCACATACTGAACCAACGCATTTATTTACTATCAATTGATTCCAGATTGTCTGTAACAGAAAAGTTTACAATCATTCCATTTCTTTTTACGCTATCATTTTCTACAAGACCTCCTACTCTGAAGCTTTTATCAGTTGGAGCCTTCCCACTTAATATATCTGAGGGTGTAAAGAAATAGAGTAAGTTTTCACTAAATGCTTTAATTCCTAGATACCCAGCTAAAAATACTCCGGATACAAGGAGGCCAACCAAGACCATTCTGTTTTGTCTTTTAGTCATTAACTTCTTGAATATTTATTTTGTAAGAATCTAAGAGTTTTTGAATGATTTCGCTTAGCTGTCACAAAAAGTGTGATGATTGTTAAGGTTGAAACGCCATAGGCAAGCCAAACATAAAATGCATATTTACCATAAGGAAGAAAAGAAAAAAACTCTACCATTGTCATGATACTAAACTCCTCACTTCCTCTTGAACCCAACGAGAATTTTGCTCTCGAACGAGTACCTCAGTTCTAGCCTTTATCGAGACATATAATGCATAAAGAAAAATTGATGCCACAAACATAAGAGCTAAGGCAATCTGCATGTCAGGATCCTTAATGCCACCAGTACCAACTGAATAACCCTGATGAAGAGTATTCCACCAGACAACAGAGTAGTGAATTATAGGAAGATTAATAAGGCCAACTATAGCAAGAATAGAGCTAGCTTTGGCTGCAGTTTTTGGATTGTCAAATGCACTATTTAAGGACATATAGGCCAGATACAAAAATAGTAAAACAAGTTCTGATGTTAATCTTGCATCCCAAACCCACCAAGCACCCCACATTGGCTTGCCCCATATTGCACCAGTTGCTAGGGCAATAATTGTAAATCCAGCACCGATTGGTGCTGAAACTTTCGCAACAACCTCAGCCATCTTAATTTGCCAAATGAGTCCAATACCTCCAGCAATAGCCATCACTGCATAGACCATCATCGATAGTATGGCGCTAGGAACATGAATAAAAATTATTCTGTAGCCATCTCCTTGTTGATAATCAGCAGGTGAGACCACAAGAGACCAGTAAAGTCCTATAATCAAAAAGCTTATAAATGGCCAAAAAAACCAAGGAATCAGCCTAGTGCATGTGCTGTAAAAAACTTTTGGAGAGGCTTGCCTTTGAATCCATTTCCACATAAATTTATGCAGTTACAAAAAAGGTCTTATTTTAATGATTTTTGAGCCACATTGTTTCGTAAATAGATTGGCTGAGGAAGATCCAAAGTTCCTTTTAAACCGCGATTAATTGCTTGAAGAGATAGCTCTATTAATGCTGATGATTCTGGGCTGACTGATAGATTAATGTCAGTAATATTTGAAGCTGATTTTAATTTTTCACCATAGGCTTTCCAGCCACTACCAACTCCAATAAAACTATGATCTAAAATATCAACTTCTTCAGGAGGACATATCTTAATATTGTCTATCAATCCATCGATATAAGTAGCCCAGTATACTTCCCCCATTCTTGCATCTAAAGCGATGGCTATTTTTTTTGATCCTAAAAGCTTTGATGCTCTTAATCCAACTAACTCTAGAGTTGTAAAACCCATTGTAGGTATCTGCATCGACAAAGAAAGCCCTTGCACAACTCCAATACACATTCTGACTCCAGTAAATGATCCAGGACCTCGCGAATATGATATTAACTCCACCTCCTGAAGTTGAGTTTGAGATTCTTTGAAGACTTCATCACATAGCTTGAGGACATGTCCTGAAGTCTTATCAACACCTGACAAAACTCTGCTAAAGCTTTCTCCATTTTTATGTAGGGAAACTGATGCTATTTCTGTGCATGTATCGATTGCCAATATATTCAATTTACTATTCTCTTATATTTACTATGCATTGACAAAACCATGTTTACACGCTTTTTGAGTCTCTCTGGAAAGCTATCGGGATTATAGAATGAAGGCCCTTTCAATAAAGCAACAAGGGTTGCCATTTCTTCTAAACTCAAATCTTCAACATTTTTATCAAAGTAAAAAAGACTTCCGCTTGCAAAGCCATGGAAAGCCTCATCGCCTTTTTGAGCTAAATATACCGTATTCATATACCTTTCAAGAATTAAATTCTTCTCATAAGATAACTCTAAAAGAATTGCCATTATGGCCTCCTCTAATTTTCTTGATATTGTTTTTTCTCTAGTTAATAGAGAATTTTTAATCAGTTGTTGAGAAATCGTGCTCGCGCCTCTCAGTGCTTTGTCCTCGAATAAGTATCCATAAAGAACTCTAGCAATCTCTTTAAAGTCAACTCCATGGTGATTAAAAAAAGATTGATCCTCAACTAGAAGAAGCATATTAATTAGATCAATCGGGTAATCATCTATCGAATATTCAATCTGATTGACATTTTTTGAAGGTGCTAATGGGTTGGAAAATTCATCCTTAACCAGACTATTTAGATGGAAAATATAAAAAGTAATAATGAGCAATAAAATTATTGCTGCAATCTTCATCGGCCTTTTACTATATAAGCGCATTCTTAAGATTTTTTATAGATTGTAGATCAGTCATTTTTTTGTCATTTTTTTGAATAGAGCAAGATGAATGAATCCAATCAAAATGACATTGATTGAGAATTTGTTTAGCGCTTATGTGGTTAACACCTGACCCGGGCATAATTTTAATTTTTCCAGCTCCTCGCGTTTGCATTTCAGACAAAACTGATAAGCCTTCAAGAGCGGTCTTTTGTCCTCCAGATGACAAGATAGTATCAAAGCCAAGCTTAATTCCTATTTCAACTGAATCAATGGTTTGATGGAGGGTATCTACTGCGCGGTGAAGGGTTTTCTCAAGACCAAATGCATGAGATATCAACTGCTCTAAAAAATCTTGATCAAGTCCTCCTTTTGATAATGTTGCTCCAAAAACTATTCCTTCTATTTTAAAAGAGCGCACCATGTCTATATCATCAAGCATTTTCTTTAAATCCTCAGAAGAATAAACAAATCCTCCTTTTTTTGGTCGAATCATTGCTCTCAATGGAAGACCAGAACCTGAGGCAAGTTTTAAAACTTCATAACTAGGAGTCAGACCTCCATGATGCAACGAACTACAGAGCTCTATTCGGTCTGCACCGCCCTCAACACAAGCCTCAACTCCATTGCAGCTATCTATACAGATTTCAAGGTTTGTTTTCATTGAACCAAGTTTATATTAATGTCAGATAGAATGCGATAAGAACAGCAATTAATTGATAAATGAAGAATAAGTAGTATAAAATACCACCTTCCTTGCTTGACTGGCAATGCTGGCAAGCTTTTTTTAAACCATAAGGAGATATAGATGAGACATTACGAAGTAACTCTCATTGTTCACCCTGATCAAAGCTCTCAGGTGACAACAATGATTGAAAAATACAAAGAACTTATCACCACCGGTGGTGGCATAGTTCATAGAGAAGAGGACTGGGGTCGTAAACACCTAGCCTACCCAATCAACAAAATTTATAAAGCGCATTATTTAATGATGAATATCGAGTGTGACAAAGACACGCTTGATAAATTAAACTATAACTTCCGCTTTAATGATGCCATTCTAAGAAACTTAATTATTTCTAGACCTGAGGCCATCACTGAGCCTTCAATAATGGTAACGGAAGCTGAAAAAGATAAAGTCAAGGATCAGGGCAAAGAAAAAGCCACGGCTGAAGACTCAGATCAGAACTAGGAGAAAATAATGGCTAAAAAACAAGTAACAAAAAGACGCAAGTTCCAGGTCCCTGTAAACCGCTTTTGTCGCTTCACCAAAGCTGGCATTAAAGAGATTGATTATAAGGACGTTGATACTCTACTAAAAAATATTGATGAGAGTGGAAAAATCACCCCTTCAAGAATCACTGGAACTTCTGCAAAGTTTCAAAGACAATTGACCACTGCTATCAAAAGAGCCAGATTCTTGGCACTGATTCCATATACTGACAAACACAAAAAATAGGAGGCCTTATGAAAGTAATTTTGTTAGAAAAAAATGAAAAATTAGGCAACCTAGGTGATATTGCCAATGTTAAATCTGGTTATGCTCGTAATTATTTGATTCCTCAAGGTAAAGCAAAGCCAGCAAATAAAGCTAACATGGCTGTTTTTGAAACTCTTAGAGCTGAACTGGAAGCCAAAGAAGCAACTGCCCTCTCTGATGCTCAGGCAAAAGAAGCTGCAATGAAAGATGTAGTCTGCACAATTTCTGCTAACGCTGGAGAGGAAGGAAAACTCTATGGCTCTGTCAGCCCTGCAGACATTGCTGAAAATCTATTAGAGCAAGGCTTTGAAGTCGAAAAAAGAGATATTAATATGCCAGAGGCAATCAGAAATACTGGTGAATACGAAATTACAGTTTCTCTTTATGCAGAAGTTGTTGTTCCAGTAAAGATTGTCGTTATTGCTGCTACTGAGTCAGAATAAGTCAATTCAATTCAGCTAACTGAGTTAAAATAAATAGCCCTCATCGAGGGCTTTTTATTTTCCAATTCATTAATTAATGGATATTGATAACGCAAAAATACCGCCTAATTCAGTTGACTCAGAGCAATCTGTTCTTGGTGGCTTATTGTTGCACAATGATTCATGGGACACTGTAGTCAATATTCTTGGCTCTGATGACTTTTATCAAAGTTCTCATCGAATCATTTATGATGCAATAGTTACCCTTCTAGAGCATGATAAGCCTGCGGATATTCTGACTGTAAAAGAGCAGGTCGTTAAGTCTCATGATGAAGAATCTATCGGAGGCTTTGCATACCTTGCACAGATAGCAGAGAACACTCCAAGCGTATCAAATATTGAGGCTTATGCAAAACATGTTCGAGAACTCTCAATCTATAGACAGCTGACCAAAATTGGAAAAGAATTGGCTGATACTGCATTCAACCCTAAAGATATTGAGGTCAATGATCTCTTGGATTTGTCGGAGAGAAAAATCTTCGAGATTGCTGAGCAAGTTAGTCGAAACAAACAAGAGATAACGAATGTCAAAGATATCATTAAAGATGTCGTAAATCGTGTGCATGAAATGCAAGAATTGAAGGGTTACAAAGGTGCAGAGACTGGCTTTACTGAATTCGATAAGTTAACTTCAGGCCTTCAAAATGGCGACTTGATTATTATTGCTGGAAGGCCAAGCATGGGTAAGACTGCAATTTCTATGAATATTGTGGAACATATGGCAATCCATAACTCAACTCCTGTAGCTGTCTTTAGCTTAGAGATGCCTACAGAGCAGTTAGTTATCAGAATGATTTCATCTTTTGGAAGGATTGATTCAAGTAAGTTGCGTGATGGTGACATGTCAGAAATTGATTGGAACAGCTTCAACCATGCAGTTCGAGCTTTTGAAGAAAATACAATTCTAATTGACGAAACGCCTTCAATAACTCCTACAGAAATAAGGGCCAAATGTAGAAGACTTAAGAGAAGATATCCAGACTTGGGTCTTATTATGGTTGACTATCTTCAACTTATGACGGTTCACGGTAAGTCTGAAAATCGTGTTCAAGAGATTTCAGAAATATCTCGATCCCTCAAGTCCCTAGCAAAAGAGATTAATGTTCCAGTTATAGCGATTTCTCAGCTTAATCGTGGAGTTGAGTCTAGAGCTAAAACTGGAAAGGGCAGAATCCCACAGATGGCAGATTTAAGAGAGTCAGGATCGATTGAGCAAGACGCTGATATCATCGGTTTTATCTATCGAGATGAGGTTTATCATGATGATACTTATACCAACCCAGAGGAAGTTGGTAAGGCTGATCTTAGGATAGCCAAGCATCGAAATGGTGCAACCGGAAATATTAAACTCGCCTTTGTAGGTCAATACTCAAGGTTTGAGGATTTGGCTTTTGAGGACAGATTCCAAGGAGTCAGTGATGAACAAATGGATGCATCATATATTAACAATATGACAAATTTTGATCAAGGTGATTTTTAAAATTTAAGTAATTCAGATAGTTTCAAAATTTAAAATGAGCGCTACTATTCAAATGTTAGATTGATGATGAATGATCAAATTCAAACCAGACTGATTTACAATAAAGAAAAAATAACCTACTCGAACTTATCAGAAGTTTTTGAAATAAACTTTAATAAAATCTCTAGACTTGTTCCATTACTCCCTTTAGTCAAAGATGATTTAATTGGCATAAAAAAACCGTCCAATAATCTTTATCTGATCTGTCATGAGAAATCTAAATATACGGGAACTTATACGCTGACCCATAAAATAAACTCGTCAACTAAGGTGATTAATCGACCCGATATTTGCTTCAAGATCTATTTTGATGCAAAGCTATTGGAGGTTGTTTCAATCTGTAAAGAGACCAGAATCAATTCATATCATCCATTCATAAATGACTGTAGTGACTTATCATTCCAATTAGAACTTAATGTCTTTATGCTTAGATGGCTTGACTACTGCTTGGATAGGTACAATGGAGCAGAATGGGTAGCAAGAAAATAAAATTAGAGAAGAGTAAATTAGTTATTGCGATCTCCTCGAGAGCTTTATTTAACCTCGATCACTCTCACAAAATCTTTAAAGAGGAAGGCATTGAGGCATACGCAAGACATCAGCAAGAGAACGAACATGTCGTTTTAGAGCCTGGAGTTGGTTTCACACTAGTAAAAAAATTACTAAAGCTCAACAGCGAAAAAACGCCTATTGATGTCATTCTTCTATCGAGAAACAGTGCTGATACGGGTCTCAGAATTTTTAACTCAATAGAACATTATGGCCTCAATATATCCAGAGCAGCGTTTACACGTGGTGAGAGTACACACCCCTTTGTTGGAGCCTTCGAAGCCGACTTATTCTTATCAAGCAACTACAATGATGTGCAAAAAGCGCTCCAGTCAGGCTATGCAGCAGCCTCCATTGTTGAATCAAAGTCAAAGAATAGTCACCCCTCACAACTAAGAATAGCCTTCGATGGAGATGCGGTAATTTTCTCTGATGAATCAGAGAGAATTTTCCAGGAGAAAGGATTAGAGGCCTTCCATGAAAACGAGATCTTGTCTGAAAAGATTGAGTTAAAAGCCGGCCCCTTCAAATCTTTCTTAGTGTCACTTCAAAAAATTCAGTCTACATTTCCAGAAGAAAACAACCCAATAAGAACAGCTCTAGTTACTGCAAGATCTGCCCCTTCGCATAAAAGAGTAATCCATACCATGCGTGAATGGGGGATTCGAATTGATGAATCATTCTTCCTGGGCGGTCTGGAAAAAGGCGTCTTCTTGAGGCAATTTGGTGCAGACATTTTTTTTGATGACCAACAGCAGCACTGCGACTCTGCTTCACAATATGTTCCAACAGGTCATGTTCCAAGCGGCATTAAAAACAGCTAATGTTTTTCATAACTTGTCTATTGCTAGGGGCTCAACGTCAAATATAATTGGTAAAATAACAATAATTTCATTTTGGATCTATTGATGTCAAAAAAAATACAAGCTATCCGTGGAATGAATGATCTTCTGCCTGCAGATTCGAAAATCTGGAACTTCTTGGATAGCACCATCAATAATCTTCTCCTCTCCTATGGCTACAAATACTGCCGCACCCCTAATGTAGAGAGCACAGAAACATTCTCTAGAGCGATTGGCGAGGTGACAGATATCGTTGAAAAAGAGATGTACACCTGGAAAGATAACAATGGAGACTCTTTAACTTTGAGGCCTGAAGGGACTGCTGGAGTTGTGAGAATGATGATTGAGCATAACTTACCTAGAGAGGGCATACAAAAAGTTTTTTATAACGGCCCAATGTTTAGACATGAACGCCCTCAAAAAGGACGATATCGCCAATTTCATCAGGTTGGTGCAGAAGTTTTTGGTGCGACTGATGCTAAAATTGATGCAGAACTTATTTCAATTACTGACTCTCTCTGGAAATCTCTAAAAATCAACGCTCAACTCGAAATCAATTCTCTTGGATCTTCAGAGAGTCGAAAATCTTATAGAAAAATCTTAACTAACTACTTCAATGAAAATAAGAATAAGCTTGATGACGACAGCTTGAGAAGACTGAGCTCAAATCCACTAAGAATCCTAGATAGTAAAAATAAGGACCTGGAGTCTTTAATTTCTAAAGCTCCGAAAATGATTGATTATCTCGATGATGAGTCACTTAATCACTTTAATGCTTTAAAAAAGCATCTTGAATGTCTCGATATTCCTTATACAGTTAATTCGAAGTTAGTAAGGGGTCTTGACTATTACAATAAAACTGTTTTTGAATGGGTTTCTAATGAGCTTGGCGCGCAAGGAACAATTTGCGGTGGAGGAAGATACGATGGCTTAGTTGAAAAAATGGGAGGCAACCCAACCCCAGCCATTGGATTTGCAATGGGCCTTGAGAGAATTGCTCTTTTAATTCAAGATAAATCTAATGAGCTTATAACCGATAGACCTCACTTATACTTTGTTTCTGTGGGTGAAAATGCGCATTTTGAATCAATGAAAACCTCCAGAAAAATTCTTCAAAATATCCCAAATATAACCATTACAAATGATATTTCTATTGGCACACTTAAAAGCCAAATGAAGAAAGCCAATAAATCCGGTGCAGATTTCGCATTGATACTTGGAGAAGAAGAGTTAAGCAAGAATGTTATTAGTTTTAAACCCTTAAAAGGCCAAGGAGTTCAACAATCAATTGAACTTGAGGGTATCATTCAACATCTTCAGGAGATATTATGAAAAACTTTATAGAAATTAGCGATTCGGAAGAAGAGCAAGTTGACAAGCTAAAAAAGTGGTGGGACTCAAATGGCAAACAAATTATTGCTGGAGCAGTTCTCGGCCTTGCTGGGATATTCGGATGGAATGCATATGTTGATTACCAGGAGAGTCAAGCTCTAAATGCAAGAGCATTGTATTTAAGCTACGCTTCTGATTCAACGAATATAGGCGCTTATGACAAATTAATCAAGGACCATCCATCTAGTTCCTATGCAGATCAAGGTACACTGTTGATGGCTAAATATTTATTTGATGCTGGAAATTACTCACTTGCGCTTGACGCAATAAAGCCCTTAATGAGCAGAGAGAATTCAGTCATTGCATCAACCGCAATGCTCCGAACTGCCTCACTTTATCTAGAGCTTGGGCAGCACGAAGAAGCCCTAAACGTTCTTAATATGGAAAAGGCTAACGGATTTTCAGGACTGTTTTATAACCTTGCTGGGGATATTTATCTTGATCTTGGTAATAATCAACAAGCAAAAAATAATTACGCTCTTGCAATTGAAAATGTAACTGAAAATTCAAGCTTGGCACAACTAATTCAGATCAAGCTTGACGATCTGAATTAAACCTTAGCAGGCTTCGCATTGTGAGCTATCCAATCATCTCTTTGGTCGGTAGGCCCAACGTAGGCAAATCGACACTATTTAACCGTCTGAGTAATTCTAGACAAGCATTGGTTTCGGATTATGAAGGACTAACGCGTGATCGTCAGTATGCAAATATCCAGCTTGAGAAAGATCGCTACTGCACGATTGTTGATACTGGAGGTCTGACAAATGAAGACTCGGTAATTGATTCTGGTATTCAAAGTCAAGTCTTGAATGCGCTTGATGAATCTGATGTGATCTATTTTATTGTCAGCAATAAAGATGGAGTTACAGCTTTAGATATTGATATTTCTAGTCAACTCAGAAAGCTTAAGAAAAATATAATCTTGGTCTGCAATAAGGCTGAAGGATTAAACTTAGGTTCAGCATCTGAATTTTATGAACTGGGTTTGGGAGAGCCTACACTGATTTCTGCGGAACATAACCAAGGCATACATGAATTAATTGAAAAAACATTGCCCCTGATACCTGAAACTAATGACAAATTAGAACAAGATATCGACGGAATTGCAGTTGCTGTTCTAGGAAGACCAAACGTCGGCAAATCAACTCTTATTAATCGCATTCTAGGTGAGGAGAGAGTTTTATCGGTTGACCTTCCCGGTACAACGCGTGACACTATATTCATTCCTTTTGAGAGAGAGGGGCAACGATATACATTGATTGACACTGCTGGCATCCGAAGAAAACGCAGCGTTAATGAAAAAATAGAAAAATTCAGTATTATTAAAGCAATCAGTGCTCTGGAAGATTCCCAGGTTGTTATTTTAGTTTTGGATGCTCACGAGGGAGTGACTGAGCAGGATGCAACTTTACTCGGAATGATTGCAGATAAGGGTCGCTCTTTATTGATAGCGGTTAATAAGTGGGATGGCTTGGATGAATATCAAAAAAGTGAGGTTAAAAGAAAGCTAGATATAAAACTCTCTTTTGTAGCTTATGCCTCAGTTCACTTCATCTCCGCCCTTCATGGCTCTGGTGTTGGTAAACTATTTGAACCCATCATAAGGTCCTATGAAAATGCTGGAAAGCGATTTCCAACTTCACTACTCAACAAAATATTAGAGCAAGCCAACAATTCTCATCAACCACCTCCAGTTTCAGGTAGAAGGCTTCGCTTGAAGTTTGTGAACCAAACTGATGTATTTCCACCAACACTGATGTTCCATGGAAATCATGTTCAAGATGTTCCTAAGAGTTATGAGCGCTTCTTAATGAATTTCTTTACTACTTCTCTCAAACTTACAAATACCCCGATCAAAATAAATTTTAAGAGCGGCGATAACCCATTTAAAGATAAAAAGAATGTCCTTTCTGCACGCCAAATTCAAAAGAAAAGACGGCTTATGAAATTTGTTAAAAAGAAGTAGTTTAATAAAAGTTAAAACTTAAACCTCATTGCTGAGAACTCAGATATGGGCACAGGAGGCTTAGTCTTTCTTATGATTGAATCTACAATTTCTGCTGTGATAGGCGCTAAAGTAATTCCAATATGGCCATGTCCAAAAGCATATACAATATCATTTCCCTTACTTGACTCAGAGATCACAGGCTTGCTATCAGGAATTGAAGGACGAAAACCAAGCCAAGTCCTGCTTGGATATCCGAGTTTTGGAAAAAAAATTGCAGCACCCTTTTCTAAGTAATTAACTCGGTGTTGAGAAATTTTAGGACTCAATCCGCCAAGCTCTACAGTTCCAACTACTCTTAGTCTTCCTGACATTGGGGACATATAAAAACCACCTGCAGCATAGCAACACGGCCTATTCAGAAGAGGCTTAACCATGTCATATTCAACATGATATCCACGCTCCGTATCCAGTGGTATCTTGTCACCTACTTGTAAAGCGAACTTTTTAGAATAAGCACCTGCTGCAACAACTAAATGTTTAGCCATTATTGTTGACT
>LUMP01000072.1_pt2 | contig 24069 bp, 36 predicted proteins | sample 729641 | NCBI WGS metagenome assembly LUMP01 (sample SAMN03860260, study PRJNA289734) | marine metagenome | biome: seawater column; feature: ocean; material: water; isolation source: Red Sea water column Station 12 - depth 47m | place: Saudi Arabia: Red Sea | collected 2011-10-15 | depth 47 m | reverse complement strand
CCAAGTGTCTAAAATGTTCTTTTTTTCTGTCTTTGTGTATTGCTTTTGTCGCTTTACCCAAGTCTTTAAACGTCTGCTAATATCAAAAGTTTTTTCTAATTCGTAGCGCAGCTTCGTTTTGCTTCTGTTGGGTTCAGTCCAATAGTCTATAAATTCAGTTTGTATTTCCTGTGGGTAATCGTAGCTATAAACCTCATCGCTAAAACGCTTGTATACGGCTTCTAGGTCGCGTTTCTTACGCTTTTCGTCTAGTTGGTAAGACTTATATTTTAATACAGTAATAAGGCTATTCTTTGTGTTGCTGTCTATAGATATATAGCCTTGTTTCTTTAACACCTGCATACGCTTGTATACTGTGCTAGGCTTTAGTCGCAATTCTTCTGCTGCGCTTACACGCCCTGTAATAAATTGCCCTACATCTACCTTACGCCCAAAGACTATATTAGGCGTGGCGTTAGCTTTAAGAATACACCATACAAAAACCTTTAGAAGTTCAGCGTCCGCAAAAACACCGTTGTCTAGTATTTTCCTGTGTAGTTTTATATACCCTTTCATTATTCGTTTATTTTAACTTCTGCTTGCCAATCTTTTTCAAAAGTATAAATTTCTTTTTTACGCATTTCGTTACGCCAATTTTTTTGTGCGTGCGCCTGCTTAAATTTATAGGTATCACCTCGCAGGTGTTCGTTTTCCTGCTGTAGTTTGGCTCTAATCCTTTTTATAGTAGGTGCGCTAGATAGCTTGCCGTCTGCTATAAGGTGTAGCAGGTCTTCGGCTTTCATATTATTTAACTTGCTACCTAGTTCTTTTGCCCATACATTAGCTATAAGCCTGTTATCGCTATCGCGTAAACTTTTACTACGCTGTAGCAAGTCTAAAACTGTTTCTTTTGTTTTCATCTATTTCTATTGTTTTAAGCACTTCTACTTTACGTTCTAGCAAATTTTCTACACTCCTATCTATTTCTTCTATTATTTCCATACGCTGCAATTTAGACAACATACTAACGTCTTTTGCTCGCTTTCTGTATTCTTCTGTAGTGTATCTATATAGCTGCATATATTCAGGGTACATTTTAGGAAATTCTAAATAGTGATCGTGCTTCTTACGATAGTGGTAGTAGTTAGTACGGTGCTGCTTGTAATACCTTGCTAGCATAGCAGGCGTAAGCCCGTTATCCATTAGTATATTACAAACTACCATACGCCCTAGCACTTGGTCTTGTTTTCTTTGTTTTACTACTATATCGTTAATTTGTAGTTTTTCTTCTACTATGCTGTTAAGCCTAGTTATTTCGCGTTCTAAATTCATATTGTTTCTTTACAATGTTTGCACCTGCTATAGTCTTCTATAATATCTGCACCGCAGCAAGGGCTATATCTATTATCGTATTCGTTTAAAAAGTCTTTTCTAGTTAGAATTTCGTAAGTATCGTATTCTAGGTTTTCGTAATCATAAGCTATACTAGTATCTTTGTCAGTTAAGTATAGATCCATTTTATATTCGCCTAAGTTTACGTCTTCTAAATAAAAACCTAGCGCTTCAACGTTAGCTTTTATATCCTGTTCGCACCACTCAAACGGCGCTCTAGAATAGTCGCTATCGCAATACCCTATATCGCTTCCTGATCTCATAACTAAAACGGCATTTCTTGAGGTGCAGGCGTAGGCTTTTTGTCTTCAAGCACCCAATTAGTAAACATATCTGCTATTTCTATTACTCTAGCTTCGTCGCCACCGTTAGCTATTACAAAGTCAGTAGCACACTTTAAGCTACTTTGTTTTACTATCGACTTTTCGCGGTTGTCGCCTTGTTTTACAGAAGCGTAGCCGCCTTGTTGAAAATTGTTTACAGGTTTTACTTTCGGAAATTTGCCGTCTATAAATTCGTATTCAGTTTCTTGACCTACCACAAACTTATTTTGGTCTGCCGACTTGCTGCTATATTCGCCACTATCGCCATTTTCAAAAGCTATTTCGTGTTTGTACATTACTCCGTACTTGCCTTCCCAAGTACCATTTGGTTGTGCTGCTACTACTTTACTAGTTTTAATCATTTTCTTATATAGTTAAAATTATTCCTAGCAAGTTGCAAAGGTGTGCTAGAATACCACCTATAGCCAAGCCGACTACGGCTACGACTGTGTTAGTTTTAGTTTCGTTACTCATTTTCTTTAAGCTGTTCTAACATTATTTGCGAAGTTACAAACGCTAGTTCTATAAGCGCCATTTGGTAAGCGTGTCCGCGTTCGTAGTCGTCTTTAGCAAATGCTTCTGTTTCGTGTGCCTTAATACGCGCTTTAGCTGCGTCTAGTACCTTTTCCACATTACGCATATATACGTGTGTTTCTTTTGTTTTAGCTGCGCTAAAAATTTCTTGAATTTCTTTAAAATGGTTTTTCATTGTTTTGTTGTTTTTAGCGTGTTGCTTAATTGCAAACACAGGGCAAATATATATACTATTTTTTAATAATTAACAATAATTAACAAAAAAAATTAAAATAAATTTACTTTACTAGATATAACTACTACTTAAATAATACTAATATATAAGAGTATTATTCTTAGTTGTGTTACTTTGCTGTTACGCTTTTCGTGTAATAGACTAATTACAAGCGCATTAAGATATTTATAGGTAGTGTGCCGTTATTCTTTACTACAGCGCAACCTATAGCGGGCTTTTTACCTGCTCTAGCATAAGCCATACCGTAGCTTTCGTGGTCTATTCCGCAGCCTACCTGCATACCGAATATACGAAAGTTCTGCCCTACGTAGTGTTCGCAGTAAGCCTGTGTGTGTAAGTGTCCTTGTACTGTGTTTTGCATATCTGCACGGCATTTGGTGCGCGCAGTACCCGCTTCACCGTGTATATATTGCACCCCGTCTTTAACATAACGTTCTGTAAAAGTCCAATTAGGCACTTCTAAAACCTCTTTATAGCTTTTAATCCACTTACTAGGTATTGCGCTAGTTTGTGCCTTACGCATTATTATACGGTCGTGGTTACCTATTAAAACAGTAGCTACAGGAAAAGCCTCATACCAACGTGCTATTCGTTTTATAGCGTATTCTAATTCGTCAGCACCGCCTAAACCGTCTGCGCTTGTTTCGTGGTAGCTGCTATAGTGATTGTCTATAATATCGCCTATAAATACTACTTCGTTGCAGCTATGCGTATGGTACTGCTCTATACAAAAGTCTAGGTATTCGTCTAGGCTAAAAGGTTCGTGTAGGTCGCCTATTACTAATATGTTATTTGTAGTGTGCTTACGATAGTTTAATAGTAAGGCTTCTTCGTCAGGTTTTAGTCTATACCTATTATTTCCCATTTTTTACTTTTTCAAGTCCGCGACTTCCGAAGTATGCACCTATTACAGTTATTAAAACAATTTGTAATAGATCTACCCAAGTGTCTTTTACTTCAAAGTCTATAGTACCGCTATCTATAAATACCATAATTACGGTAGATACTACAAGAAACGCTAAAACTAAAGGGCGTATAGACTTGGTTAGCCAATTACCTTGCATATCCGCTACCCACCTTTTAGTTACTTCCTGTTCTATAGTTTTAGTTAGGTCTACTTCTATTTTGCGTAATTCGTTTTTTAAGGTCTGCGCTTCTTCCTTATTAGTAATTACTTCGTCTACTAAATCAGTTACGCCACCGTTAAAAAGTTCTTTAATTATATTGCCTATTGGTAAAGCCATATTGCGCTTGGTTTATTTTCGTCTGTGTCTGCGTGTATAAAAGTCTTTGCAATACCTATACGCGTAAAGCCTGCTTTTATTAACCCCTGTACTATTGCGCTACGCTGTGCGCTATTGTTTACTGCAATATCTACAGCACAGCCTTTTAAATGGCTACTGCCTACGCGTCCGCCTACTTTAGTGTTATGTTCTGGCGTTCTGTAGCCGCTTGTTATTTTAAACGGAACGCCTGCTATACTTCTCGCTTCGTCTAGCTTATGTAAAAAGTCTAAATTCATTTTGCCACCTTGACTTTTTGGTAGTCCGCTACCTATTTCGTCAGGGCTGTCAAATTCTTCAAAATTAAAATAAGTTAACATTTGCTTGTTTTTCTCAATTTCGTTTTTAAGCCTATTTTAAGCCGTTTTAAGCAATTATCTTTTTTTTGTAGTATCAACACACCACCCTATTTGAGTTCGTTAATTTACTAGATATAGAAAAATTACTTTTTATTTTTTGCAATTATTGCAAACGCCCATACAAACACTTTTAAAAGTTGCGTAATATAACGCTTTACATACTATATTTTTTATTGCTCTAATCATTTTTGCAGCTATTTATTTTTGCTATTTCTATTTCTAATTCTACTATACGTTTTTGGCTTTCGTTAAGTATCTTTATCTTTTTGTCTAGCCTATTATTTAATACTATTAAGTCTTCTTCAAGCTGTGCTATTTGGCTATACGCTACGCCCATAGTAAAGATTATACCTACTATCCAAATTATATTACCTACGTTTAGTGTTAAATCTTTTTGTATCATCTGCCCTGACCTCGATACTTTTTCTTGTAGCCTTTTTGCCCTTTGCTAGCGTTTTTATTATGCTTTTTACGCTTAACTTTAGGTTTTGCTATAAAACTACTTACTACCTTTCTTGCCATTTCTGCTTCTTCTGTATGTTATATACTTATCTAAAGTGTATACAATACCTAGCGCTAGGGCTAGTATCTGTAGTATTTGCTCTACTTCTGTAAGGGATATAAACAGCGTTAGACTATTTAGCCCTAGTACATCTGCGTTTTGGCTTATTAGGTTTTTCATTTTGTTTATCTAAATAAGTACGCAGTTTTTCTACGTTTTTTTGTTTCGGTTTATACATTAAAGTCGGGCGTTAAGAAGTCGCGTAAAGTAATTCTAGTGTTTTGGCTGTCGTAGCCTAAATTCATACCGCTAAAAAATGCTTCTTTACTAGGGCTAATATCCGCGCCTGTATTACTGCTATATTCTGTATACTTTTCTGTATTGTTTTTTAGGTAGTCTACCAATCTTTGCCCGTAGTATTCTGCTGTATTCAATATAATGTTACGCATATACTTTAGATCTTCTAAAGACGCAGGGCTTGACTGTTCGCTAATCTTACGCACTAGATCTTTATTCATAATCTTATACGAAAGAAAAGGTAAGCACTCGTATAAGCTGTAGTGTATTAAACAAGGCTGTACGTATTTATCTATTAGCGTTTCGTAGTCATCGTTAGCAGCGTCCTGCATAGTACCTGCTGTAATAAGACTAGCTAGCTTATCGTATAAGTCAGTACCTAGCAGTTGGTGTATGTGTATATCCTGCGCTACTTTAATGTATGGTAAAAGTAGTTCTGCGTCTACATTACCGTTAATAGTAGTAGACTTCTTTATAGTGTCTTCGCTAATAAATAATACTGCCATTTTGTTATATTATTTTATTTTAAACGCATAGTTAAAACACTAGAAACGCTTTTTTCGTCAGAACGTGTAAGCAAGTTTTCGAGTATTTCATTATAGACTTTAAAACTTGGTGTTTCTCTAGGGTTTATTCCTAAATCCCTAGCAGCTTTACTAAATTCTTTCCACAAATTTTCTGCGTTTTTATTTATTTTATCTGCTGTGTCGTCTAGTTTTGCTTGTTCTTGTAAAATACGGTAAGCTGCCTTATTGATAGTTGCCGCTTCGTCTACTTTACTTTTGCTAAACTTCTTATTATTTTGTGCTGCTTTTAAAACTGCTTCTAATTCGTCAGCTACTGCTAACTCTACTTTCTCCGCTTTTAACTCGATACCGTTAAACAGTTTACCTAGTGCTATGTTTAAATCTTTATCGTTCATATCTTTATAGGTTAAAGTTTGGTAGTTTGTTTATGAAGTTTACAAATAACTTCGCGTCTTCTTGTAAGTTGTCAGAAAGTGTTATAGTGTTGTTGAATTTTGAAAAGTCTATTAGTTTGGTGCTATATATATCTACACCTAATTCTTTTGCAGCCGCTGTAGCCTTATCTATAATCTTAACTACTTCACCCTCTGCTTTTCTTAAATCGTTAGCATAGCTAGAAACTAGGCTTTTTCTACCTTTAGCTTCGGTTGCTGCCTTTTCTATTCTACGAATAAATACATAGGCTTCGTCTATATCGTCTGCTGCCTTTTTACGTAAATCTACAAAGTTTTCTAGTGCTTTTTTTGCGTCATCTATAATTGCTAACTCTACCTTTTCAGTCTTAAAAGCTAGTTTCTCTTTTTCGCTAGCTAATTGTGTTAAATACTTCTTATTCATATCTATATTATTTTCTAATAAATCCTTTATCTGCTCTACGTTTTGGCGCAATAGGTACACCCCTTTCGCTTTTACTGTGTGGCTTCGGGCTAAAGCCTTTAGATCTAGCTTTTGCTGTGCTAATTACTGTGTCTGTGTTTTTTGGTCTATCGCCTAACTTGGTAACATATATTCTTCTGTACCAACGGTGGTGACAATTACCACCGCCTTTATATAGCCAAATACTATAAGTATCTGCGCCACCTGCACCCCAACCTTTATTAACAGGTAGTTTGCCCATTTTTAAAATATCTTCTTTTCGGTATACTTTACCTGCGGCTAACATCTTACTACAAAACTCCCTGCTATTGCCCTCTTTTTCTCGTTTTAAGCCCTTGTCTTCGTTATAGTAGTATCTTACCCTATATAAGTTGCCTTTTTTATCTTCACCGTCTTCTTCGCTTTTAGCATTAGGATAAGCACGCCCTGTAGTGGCTAACTCTAATTTCTCTAGATTGTATTCAAAGTCAAAGTCTTCGTGTTCATCGCCTACTTCTTCTTCGTCTACTATTTCCCAATTTTCTAAGTCTTCTTCTTCGCCATACTCCGCTAGAAACAAGTCTAAAGCGTTTTCTTCTTTTAAGCTATAGTTGCTTTCTTCTACCGTTTCTTCGTCTTTAGGTTTTGGCGCGTAGCCTAATTCTGCTCTAATTTCGTCTTCTGTAAGTACGTCTTTTAGCGTATCTGCGTCAAACATACTGTTAAGCGGTTTAGCCATTTCAATAGAAATAGGTAAAACAATACCATTAACCGCTAGTATTTTACGCAACGCTTTAAGAATAATGCTTTGGAAAGGCTTAATAACTGTGTTAGTATATAGTTCGTGTGCTTGTAATAGTTCGCCACGCCCCCCAAGCTGCCCCTCTGTTTTAACTCCTAAAAGCATCGGGCTAGTTACACGGTGACCTATCATTATGTTTTGCACAGCTAACTCCGAAAGTACCGTATACTGTTTGTCAGCGTTAGACACCTGTATAGGTACAATTTCGGGTTTGCTGTTCGTATCGTCTGAAAAAGTTAAAACAAATTTACCTGCATTGTTAGCACCGCTAAACTTCTGTGTTATCTGTCTTTCTATTTGTCTACGTTCTTCTTGTGTAGGTACACCGTTAGCGAAGTTGATAAAGTAAGAAGCACTAAAGCCGTTAGATATGTTGTTTAGGTGGAAGTCACTAGCCAAGTTATCAATCTGCACCCAATTAGTAGCTGCTACATAGTCGGGTGTGTGGTATAACTCTAAAGCAGGGCTATATAATCCTGTGTATAATAGTTGGCTTGGCTCGCTTCTGTCTTCTGTGTTAAAAGCCGCTATTCTTTGCGGTGCGTGTTCCTTTTTTCTGTATTGCGACCAATCAGAACATAAAAAGTATTCTGTTACCTTACCGTATTCGTCAGGCTTACCTACCCTAACTTGCTCTACGGGTATATGGTGAATTTCTGCAATTTTGCTTTTGTCTTTACTCCAAATAATGTTTAGAGCAAAACCCCCTTGTAGCTTTAAATCGAAGGCTATTTTAGTAGTTAATTCGTGTAGGGTAGTGTTACCCCCACAATCAGCTAAAAACTTCTTAAAAGCTACGTATTGCGTTAAGTCTTTTGTGTCTTCTACTACTAGGTCTTCGCCTGCTATCATTGCTGCGGTAGCGTTAACTACTGCTGCGTGTGTAGCTGAATTATTGTAAAGGTCAATAAGGTACTGTGGGTACGCGTTCTTGTATTCTCCGTCACCATATCCTACCCACTCCATACCGCCTATTTCTACAATTTTAGGTTGTACTTCGTTAGTTAACTGTATGCTTAATAGTCTATTTTTATCCATTAGTCTACTGCGTTAAATTCTGTAGGCTTATCGTCTAATAATTTGCCTTTTTCGTAGCTTGTTAATTCTTCGTACAAGTCGCTAGGTATTTTTACTATATAACTAGTGCTGTTTGGTATCTTTTGCACGCTGCTAACTGTTTGCGTAGTAGCGTTAGGGTAATCGCGTAAAACGTCTAGCCTTGCTATAATTTCAATACACTTATTTTTACTGCCTTTGTAATACATTATATACTATTTCTACTCATTATATCGCTTTCTACCGCTTCCCTATCACTTGTAGATAGTTCCGCATTGTATATAGCTAGTTCGTATATTTTACCATTAAAAAAGTGCGCATTAGCACTATTACGCCCTATATCTTTTATAGTAAAAGTTTTATTATCTATAGTGTTATTACTTTCGGCTGTGCCGTCGTCTTCTAAATAGTAACGTGTAGCACTAGCGCCTACGTCAGCATATAGAGTAAGTAAGTATTTGTCAGTGCCTGCGCTTGTTGTAAGCGTATTTTGGAAACTACTACCTTCTGTTCTTATAGTCCAAGTAGTACCGCTTAGTCTAAAAAAGTCGTTGCCGTTAGTTCCGTTACCGAAAAGCGTTTCTAGCGTTGTGTCGTCTAAGTCTATAACAGCGAAAATAGTAAAGCCGTTTAAATCTAACGCTGTGCCTAAAGTCATAAAGTTGTCTGTGCCGTCTAAGTCAATACCGCCGCCACTTTTTAAAGGTTGGTTAGTTTCTGTAGACTGCGTAGCGTTATTATTGTTACCGCTTTGATCAGCCCAAGCAGAAACAAGCGCACCGTTTAAAGTGAAGCCTGTATTATTTTTCAGCCATACTTGCAAGTCGTCAACGTCAGTTAAAGAAAAACCGCTACTAACTCTAGTTTTTAATCTTAAAGAATTGCTAAAGTGCATAGCTTTATATTAGTTCTTATATCCTATTGCTAAACCGCTAGCTAAGTCTATTGCTGTAAATGGTGCAAAAATCACCGTACCAGCAGGTATAGTTTTACCATCTAAATTACTATCATTTGTAGCACCTGTAATAGTGCAGTTAGTAATTACGCTTTCGTTTACAAAATGTACTGCGTACCAATCTTTAGAAGTTTGTGCTGCCGTTGTAAATACTTCTATTGCGCCTTTTTTGCCTAGTTGCTCGTTTAATAAGTCTGCTGTGTTTTTAACTGCCATTTCTATATATTTAAGTATACTGTATTATTGTTTGTTGTATTCGTATTGTCAGCAGGCGTATACTCCGTATAGCTTACCTCTGTTACTGCATTGTCTTTAACAAATAGCTTACCCTGTTCTACTATTTCGCTAGCTGTTAGGGTGCTGTCGTCTGTTAGTGTATTGTCTGTTACTTCGTAGACGGTATATTTCCAAAAGCCTTCAGGTGTTAGTGTAACGTGCGTACCTTCTGTAAATACTAAATGGCTATACCTTGCGTTATGCGACAAGCTAGAGGCGCTACTACTCATTAAATATACAGCTTGTTTTGTCATATCGTTAACAAACTTAAAAAAGTAGTAGTGTCCTACTCCCGCGTCCTGTATTTTTTTATCCCTTAAAGTAAAATACAGATTGTTTGAAATACCTCTTATTACGTGTAACATACACTATAAAATATAAATACTTCGGTTTTATTTAGTTTGTAAAGAAAAAAAGCGACAATTAAGCCGCTTTTAATCAATTAGTATATATATTAGTTTTAGCTAACGTCTACTGTAATTCCTGAACCGCCATTAAAGGCTGTGTTGTCAAACGGTGAAGTAGTATAGTCAGCTACTATAGGGCTAGGTAAAGTTTCAGCGCCACTAAATGTTAGGTTGTACCCTACCATATCGCCAAAAGCCGCACCACTAGCCGCAGTACCCGTAGTTAATTCCATACCATTTTCCGCACCACAGCAAATAATAACATCGTTACCGTTAGCGTTCTTTGCATTAAGTTGAACGAAAACTACTAATCTGTTTTGTGCTAGTAATTTAATTTCGTTAGCGTCTGCCGCACTAAAGTTATGAAGCATTACGTTAACGCTTGGTTCATAAAACACTGTGCCATTTTCAACACTACCTGTAATAGTTTCTGTAAAAGATCCTGTGCCTCTAGGTAAAGAATACCTGAATAATGTAGTAGGCGCGCCCGATTGAAATTCTAGGTCTGTTAATTGCCCACTTGATTGAGTAAGTGCTACGTCTTCTAACTGCGCTAAATAAATAAACTTAATACCGCCTGTAGCGGTTTTGCAGTCTAAACTACGCCCCTTTGTTAATTCGCAAGCCATATTGTTATTAGTTTAAGGCGTTAGGCTAGGGCTTTTACACCCTAGCTTTTACGCGGTTAGTTATTATGATTGGTAAGTGAAATCAGAAGCTACACCTACTTGTACCCCTGCAGTCCACTTAGCTACCATACGGATATTATCAGAACCGTCAAGGTTTTCCATATCTAATACTTTGATAGCTGTTAAGTCAGATTGTAAAGAAGTACCGAAAAATAGGTTAGACTTCTGTCCTGCAAACATTACGTTGTCTGCCATACCGTCTACTACTGCGATAGAAATTCCTTCAAATTCAGGAGTGTATTGCCCCATGTGATTGAATGGGAAAGCAGATAAAGCAGAAATAGCAGAAACGTAGAAGCGGTAAGTCTTCTTATTCATATAAATCATTAAATCGTCTTTACCGTAAACATTAGAAGGAATATCTGCTGCTAAAGTTTGTAAGTTAGCGATAATGTTAGCTGCTGAATAAGCTGCTGAAGCTGAAGAAGCAGTCATCGAACCTGTAGCTACTTTGTTAAACTGTCCTGAAGTACCTGTGTTACCTTGCCAAATTGAATACTCTACGCTGTCAGCGATAGAAGAAGCCAAGTAAGAAGTAGCAAATGCTACGAAATCGTCCTGCTGTGAGTAAGACCAATCAGAAAGCATAGTTTTCTTACATAAGTCAATGTTAATTTGGAACGGCTCTACCTCTAGTACGCTTTCTGTAAGCGTTAAAGTTGCCGAATGTTCTGCAAAGTTACAGTCTAAATCTTTTACCAAGTCAGCGCCCGATACATTGTTTACTACTTCTTTGTAGTTTACGTTTTCTCTAATAGTCATATGCTCAAGAGAAGACGCTTGTCTTAAAGCCGCAGAAATATACGCGCCCGCGTGTTCACCTGCATAGCTTGATGATGTGATTGTTAAAGCCATTTTTCTTTAATTATTTGTTAAAATTATATAAGTATTTTTGTTGTGGTGTGAGTTTAGCATATTCTTCTTTGCTTAACTCTACCCTTTTCTTTTCAGCAAACTTTGAAAGGTTTACTGCTTCTGCTGCAGGTTGCTCGTTTAATTCTTTAACCTGTGCAGAAAGGTTTGTATTTTCTTCTTGTAAATCAGCGATGTTTTCGTCTTTAGCCAAGTTCTCGCCTCTTAATTCGTCTAATTCAGAAGTTAAGCGTGCAATATCGTTGCGCACTTCTTCTAGTAATTCTTTTACTACCATACCTACTTCTTCAAATAAAGCAGCTTCTTTGTCTTCTGCTGAAGCCTCTACTACTTCTTCTTCTTCCGCAGGTGCTTCTTCTTCTTCTTCTTCTTCTACCTCTGCAATTTCAGTAACTACACCCTCTGCGTCTACAGAAAATTTAGTACCGTCTTCTAGTTCGTAAGTTCCTTCGGGTAGCGGTGTTTGTTCTCCGTCTTCTGACAAGATACTTAATACTGCGCCTACAGCCATTTCTTCGGCTTCAGATACAATAATAGTACCGTCTACTAGTTTAGCTTCAAAAGCTAAATTTACTTCTGTAGCTTCTTCGTTTAAGCCTAAAGCTACTTTTATACGTTCTTTTAAGTCCATTTATCTAGTAAGATTTTTTAATTTGAATACTATATCTAGGTGTTTTTTAATGTTAGGTGATACTCCTAATTTTTTAGCGTTTTTAATAAAAGCGTCTACTTCTTTACTGTATTTAGTCGCTATCTTTTTTACTTCGCTTGTTATTTTTGTACGGTTTTTTTCGACTTTATTAAGATCTTTTAACTCTTTTTCTTCTATTTTTCTTAACCTATTTTCTTCATCTCTAACCCTGTCTAGTGCTTTTTTAGCTTCTTCCATTTTTTGCTTGGCACTATAAAAAGCGTCTTCTAATTTATGATACTTACTTGATGCTTTATTAAATTTTTCGCCTGCCTTTTCTCTTAAAGACTTTGTTTTTTCGTAATTACCCTTTTTGCCTTTATATTGCTTTTCAATATCTGCAAAATCTGTTACATTTTTTTTAGCGTCTGTAAATAATTTATCTAGCGTAGCCATATCCTTAAGTTCTAAATTTGGCTTTTGTGTAGATTTTATTTTTGCTAAAGTTTCAAAGTATTTATTCATCGGTATACAGAATTACACTATAAAATATATTATAGTCTAGTTTGTTTTATTTTCGTTTATTATTTCAAACAAAGCATCTAGTATTTCTTCGTCTGTAAAGTCTTCTTTTTGTGTTGCCATTTGCTCGGCAGCGTTTACAAAGTAGCCCTCTATACTTAACCCTTTAAGTTCGCCACTCTTAATTTGTTGCCATACTTCCTCGTTTTCTATTTTCATAGATACAAACCAAGTACCTTTTGGCAATTCGTAGCCGTATAAGTTTGACTTATCGTTTTTACTGTCTTCTACTATCCAAGATTCTATAACGCTTACACCTGTTACTTTGTATTCGTGCTGTACCGTTGCGTTGTTAGTGTTGTGGTGTTTAATAAACGCTTCTGCCGCTTGGCGTACCGTTTCTGCTGTGAAATATACGTAGTAGTGGCTATCCGTATTTGCGTTATATCTATATATTTGCTTATACGGTATTAAAGCAGGGCTTACTAACATACGCTTTTCTTCGTCTATCTTTGCTAGTGTTAGTTTACCTTTTTCGTTATTAAAGTATACAAAGTCCTCCATTATCGCAGGGCTAGTAACAAGGCTAATAGCGTCTATAGCTATTGCTTCGTTTTCTTCATCTATTACTAGTTCTACTATATCAAAAGTAAGGTGCGCCTGTTCGCACGCTTCTATTGTGTCATACTTGGGCTTTCCGTTACCCCAAGCGTATTTTCCGTTTTTACATTTTTTACAAGCCATAATTTATTTTTTTATATTGTTGCTCTACGTCTTATTTTGCTTAATCTATCTTGTGTATTTGTCATTTCATCTGCTACTACATACGCCTTAACTACTCCGCCCGTCATACCCATACTGCCACCCTCTAGCGTTCCGTTATCAGCAAAGGCGCTACCACCCCCTGCTTCGTTAATTGCGCTTAAAAGTGGTTTGAACATACGTGTAGATCTTGCGTTTATTACACTTTCGCCTTTTGATAATCTAGCGTTTACACTATCACTAGTACCTGTACCGAAGCCGCTTACCATACCCCCTGTAGCAAAGTTAGCTGTAGGTTCTTGTACGGTCGCAATTTTATTAACGTTTATTAAACCTTGTGCTACAGTTAAAACAGCCATAATAGCGCCTAAAGGTGGCGGTAAATCTGCTAGTGCTTTTGTTGCCCCTTGATAAGTATTCATAGTTGCCTGTGCCACAGCAGCCGCTTTACCAAAAGTTGTTTCTCTACCCGCTATATCTGCTATTTGCCCTGCTGTGTCTGCGGCTAACCCTGCTTTATGTGCTTGTTCGTTAAGGTGTATTATTTTTAACGCATTTGCCCTTTGTTTTTCTATTTGTATAACGTCTTCGCCTGCCTTTTTTGCTAGCTTAACAAGTTCGTCATAGTGGGCGTTAGTTTCTGCTATTTCTAATTCTCTAGCGTCTAATCCTGCTAAGTACACCTCTTTTTTAGCTTCTGCTAGTTCGCGTTCTAAACTAACTTGATTAGTTAACTGTTCACTTCTAAAACCTGTTATTTGGGCTTCTACTCCCGCTAGTTCGTTTTTAGCCTCCATTAAAGCTATAAGGTTTTCGTCATTTTTTAGCTTATTGTAGTCTGCTTGTGCGGCTTTTACTTTTAACTCTGCTAACTTTGTCATTTCAACAAATTGCGCTTCTAATGTTGCGCCTAACATATCGTTAGCTGCTATCCTTGCTTCAAAAGAAGCTGTTTCATCGTCCCTTAACTGCCTTTGCCTTTCTGCGGCTGTGTCGTATCTTTCTATAACACCTTGTAATTGCGCTTGCGCTAGTTTAGCCGACTTTGCTAACTGCACATTTGTTTTAGCAGAATTAACGGTAGCTTTTACATATTTTGTACTAGCCTCTACAGCCTTATTTAATCCGTTAGTTATTTTTTCTGTACTATTGTCTACGCCCGTCATAACGTCTACAAATTCCTTACCTGCTTCTTTAGCGCTAGCTACAGCACCTTTGAAGTCGCCTTTAAAAACTTTAATCATAGCTTCAGCTAAAAAGCCCGAAGCCTCTATAAGACTGTTAAAACGTTCTATTAAATTGTCTTTAATAGCTGTACCTAAAGACTTTATACTATCTAACGGGTTTTCAAATATATCCTTAAAGAAACTTACTACACCGTCTGTATTATCTAAAATGAAGTTTACAAAATCGTTTAAAGCAATACTTACAGCTTCAAAAGCAGTATTAAAGAAATCTGCTGTCTTTTGGTTTTGCATAAACACGTCAGCAAGCATTTGCAGACCTTTAAGCAGTAAGCCAATACCCGCAGCCTTAATAGCTACGCCAATACCTTTTAATCCGCCCGCCATTTTTTTAGTAGCCTTTGTACCTTCGTCTGTAGACTTGCCTATATCTTCTACGCTATTCTTTACGCTTTCAAGATCTTTTTTAGCCGCGTCTATATCTGTGCCTATTTTTACTATTACTTCGTTGTCTGCCATTTTCCTAATACTATTGCGTTACCTTTCTTATATTTCGTCAATAAGGGCAAAGTGTCTTTTAGCCCTGCGAAGCCCATAGCGATAACATCGCCTTGTAGCTTAAAAGTTATGTGTATTTCTTTTTTCATTATATAGCGTCTGTTCTTAATTCGTTTACATATAAAATTACCGTCCAATCTATAGTAGCACCGCTAACGCCTTTACACTCGACTTTTATGTAGTCAGGCGTGCCACTTGTTGCTGTGTATCTGTTATTCCACGAATTACTGTGGTTTTTGTTATTAGTCTTTGTGCCTGTGCTACCTACTTGCGTAAGTGTTCCGCTTGTAGTTTCAAATGTAGCGTGTTGGAATTTATTCATACACTCGCCAAGTCCGCCACTATCTACCCTATAGCCTAACACATAGGCTTCAAAACCTAACAGCGTAGCTTTTGTTTCGTCTACTATAAAGCGTTTGTCGTCTACGCCACCTAAATACATTTCTGTATAGCTAGCGTCTGTAGTGCGTCCTTGAAACATTAAAACGCTGCGCTGCGCCCTTGCTACTTTGTCGCTAAATCCTTGCACAAATTCCCCGTAGCGTATAGCTTTAGAATTATATCCTTGAACCGTTGCAAAGTCTGCGCCTATTACTTCGTTATAGTTACCGCTTACGTTACAATTTTGTGCAAATTGTATAGTATTCCCTTGCCCTGCGCTTATATTATTAGCAACACTATTAGGGTTTATTTGGAATGTTATAGGTAAAAAACATTTCCTATTTTTAAACTGCCCATTAACAGCCCTACAGTCTTCTATAGTTCCGTCTACCTCTGCACCTTCTTTGTCAAAAAATTTGACCTGTTTATTGTCGGTTAATATCCTGCTTACTTGCTTCATTATATCTTTACTAATTCTACTTTGCTAATACCAAATTCGCCTGCGTTGTATTCTATCTTATTAACTAGGTATGTTTGATTTTGTATTCTTATTTTATCGCTAAACCTAAAACTTGCTATATCTTCTGCGGATAACTTTATGTTTATTTTTACAAAAGTTCTGTCCTGTGTATACCTTTCTAAAATATACCTATAATAATACGTGTTAAATAGGTTTTTAATAGTATTTAAAGTGTTCGGTGCAGAAACGGGGTATGTGTACCCAAAGTTTAAATCTAAAGTATTAGCGTTAATATCTGAAGGCTTATTGTTATAGTGACTTGCCATATGGTATTCTGTATGGTCTACTATATCAAATAAGTCGTCTGTTGCTGTTACTTCAGGGGTGTGATTTTTATAGACAAGTCTAGGCTTGTTTTTAAGGCGTTCCCATACCCCCGCTTCATCTCTTTGCACTACACTACTATAAGGGTGCGAAGCGCTATAATGTACTACGGCAGTAGCGCTAAACACTTCTAAAGCTATTTCTTCTTCTTGTAGTTTGTCAGTACTTAAGTTAAGAATAAAGCTACCGTAGTCTTCTTGTGTCGTTTTTTTATATTGATTAAGTGCGTAGTCGTCTTCGTCATTATTATACTTAAACTCTATTTTGCTTGGTAAGTCTGAATATATACTAACAATTTCGTTTAAATCTGCTTTATTAGTCCAATCTAAAACTGTACCTGCTGCTACATAATCAGCGTAAGGCTCTATTTTTAATTTCCTATCGTTGTCTGTTACATCTACATATAAGTTAAATAATTTTGTAATATCGCTAAATATATCTTTTAACTTTACTTCTGTGTGATTGTTTTTAATTCTGTCGTCTATACTAGAGTTTTGCCCGTAAGGGGCTACAATTACTTCTGTTGGTTGTAGCGTTTGATGTATTCCGTCATAAAATTTAAGGTAGCTTGAATTTGGTATTCCACCAGCAGGGTAATAATTAGGAGCACTAGTCCATAGTGCACCATAAGGCATTAAATACGCGTCATCACTTGCTTCTAATACAAGAGAGAGTGTGTCGTTTTGTAGCGCTAGTGTTTGTGCTCCGAAAAATTCTAATATAGCAAAATTGTTAGAAAGTCCATAATAATATACGGTATTGGTTATAGTTACATCGGCAAGTACGTATGAATTTGTACTACTACCGCTAGTTATATTTGCAGTTAGCTTAACCTGTGTGCCTACAGCACCGTATACGCAATACCTAGCCAATAACCAAAACTCAAAATTATCTACAGGCGCGGTTATGATACCGTTATTGTATAAGTTATTAGGGTCTTGTAAGTTCCCGTAGCCGCTTTCTTGATCTACGCCATTAAATGTAGCTGCGCTGCTTATTACTTTAGTATAAGGTATCCATAAATTTGTAGCAGTTCCGACTTTGTGCGAACTATCAGCGCCCCCCGTTGCACTTTGGTAAGTGTTATTTGATGTTACACTTACTTGTGTGTCTTCTACAGCGCCTATTATATCAAAATCGTCACTACCACTTTGCCAATTAACATCTGCGTAAGGTATACCCGTATACGCCCTAGCAACGTCAAAAGTCGCGTTACTGCTAAAGTCCGCTAGTCCTGTGTCCATAAACACATCTGTAAAAGCGTCTGTACTAAAAAAATCGCTATCATACGAAAAACCTACATATTCAAATATCTTATCTAAAATGTATTTTAATCTTACGAAAGGCGTATAATTTCTACTACTAATAATTCTTAAGCCTGTGTTAGTTGTTAAAATACCCTTTGTTTGTGTTAAAGGGTAAAGCACATCGGTAGAAGTGCCGCCTGCTGTTAGCGTAACTCCTGTATTGCCCCAGCTATCTATAACATTTTGTTCTGTAAAAGTGTGGTTTAAGTCTGTATAGTCTAGGTCGTTTAACGTAGCTTCGCCTAGTGCGTCTAATAATCTTACCGTGTTACTAAATAGATTAACCTTATAGCTTTTTTCTTTTTCTTTATTTACAAATTCTACCAAATATAGCCCGCCACTAAATACAAGGTTGTCGTTTATGTATAGTTCTGCTTTACTGTTTGTAAAAGGGTTGTAGTTACTATCTACTTGTAAGTCGTATATATGATTAAAAAATTTATTATTAACCTTTGTATACGGTAAATCAAAATCTTTACTATAACCCCCGTTTTTACTACCTATATCACGTAAGTCGTCTACGTTAAGTGTTAAAGGCACGCTTTCGTTACCAAAAACATCTAACTCTACAGGTGTGTCATTATTATCGTATGCTACTAGTCTTATCATTAGTTACGCTGTATTCTTTTATTGTGTGCCTTGTGTAGCCCTATTACATACTGTATTACCTTATCGTTGGCTTTAGTCTGTTTTGTATAGCTGCTTTCTGTAATTACCACAGGCTCAAAGTTTCCTGCGCTATTCTGCATAAATACGCTAGGGCTTGTAAATAATTCTTCTAAAGCTGTCGCTTCTGCTTCGCTAATAAAGTCTGTGTTAGCTTCTATTGTTTCGTTAGTAGTTACACCGTAAGAATTTACGCCACCTTGATAAGTGCCATAATTCCAAGTACTACCCTGCCAAGTTCCGTAAGACTTTTTAAAGGTGTTTTTTTGTATTGCCGTAGTGCGTGTAGACTTTTTTGTAAAATTGTAATAATCCCAACCCCCTAGTCTATTTAGATAAGCTAGCCTAATCGTTTCAAAGCCTTTACAATCGTCTTCTATAAAGTCAAATGTATACGCTTTAGAAACTGCTGTAGAACCGTTATACGCTTGTACTGTGTAGTATGTTGCAGCAGCAGGTATACTATTACCTGCGTTTGTTATATTTTTACCACCGCACCCAAAATAAACTAAACCTACTTCTGTGTTGGTTGTAGTCGGATAGTTTAATAAAGTCCCTGTAAGCGCACCGTTTGAAGCCGTAACGTCTATATCTACATCTATTGTACTTCCCTGTTGCGCGCCTGCGTCATTATAGAACTTAATACTAAATTTGTCGGGTAAACTTTGATGTGCTGCTGCTGTGCCATATTTACCATTAAAAAAGGCTACTGTGTGGTAGTCTGTTTTTCTTAACTTTCTGTTGATAGTGTCCGCAAAGCCTGTTAGTAGTTTTTTTGTGTCCGCGCTTAAAACATAGTCGTAAGCATCAAAAGTTTCAAAACCGTTTTCGTGTTGATCTACTGCGTTCCATACTAGCTTACGCAAGCTAATAGCGTTAAAAGGTTGTACCGTTACTATTCCGTCTGCTGTGGTAGCGTATTCTTCGCTAGCCTTAACGTAGAATAATTTAAGGTTGCTTTTATTGTTAGCGTATGCGTCTATTTTGTGTACTGCGTGCTGTGTCACATCTGCACCCACCCCGTTAAGCGTACTGCTACCACCTGTAGCGGACGGGTAGCCGTCTATATCTGTAGCGCAATAATCCTGTAATACATTAGATATATTAAAAATACCGTTAAGCGCTTCGTTGGCGCTAGCTTTTAAGGTTGCTATTTTACTAGTCGTATTCCCGTCACTTACATAAACTTCTAATAAGTATTTGTGATAGAATTGTGTTGTTTGCCCGTTTTGTACTGTGTATACAATATCGCTATAAGCAGGGTTTATTAGTAGTGAGGGCTGTTGTATAAATGATACTGCCATAGTTTTACATTTCCTGTGTTACTGTATTTAAAAATTTCGTTGCGTCTTTTGCATAAGCCCTAGCTATTTCAGGCGGCAAAGCCTTTAAGCCTTCATTAAGCGCGTCACTAAAGAAGTGTGTAGGCTCTATTCCGTATAGCTTAATACTTCTAGCTATCAAAAAGACTAGGCTTTTACGCTTAATAAAACGCCCTTTCTTATCCCTAGTACCACTTAAGCCTTTTCGTACTGCCCACTTATCTATAACTCCGCTAGGCGGCTGTTTATTAGTGTAGCTGTAGGGTGTTTTGTATTTCTTTTTTGTACCGCTTACCCCTTCGTCTACAAACTTTGCATAACCTGCACCTAAAAATTGCATTTCTAAAGCACCGCTTTCGTATACTTTCAAATGGTAGCCTAAACTGTCCGCCAATTTACCGCTATTGTTTTTACCTTTAGCGTTAAGTATACCCCTTGCGGTCTGTACTGTTTTATCGCCAAAGGCTTTAAATACTTTTTCTAGGTTTTGGGTTTTCATTATGCAGTAGCTATTACTACTTCTACGTCTGTTTCGCTTGCACCTGTCACTATAAATACGTCTGTTATAGAGTGACCTAAAGTAGTTAAAGCAGAACCGCTAGTATTACTATCTACTTGTAAAGCAGAAATAACAAAACTTTCGCCTGCGTCTAATTGAAACCCACAGCCTACATTGCTTTCTTCTGCAAATGTTATGTTAATAGCGTTAGTATCGTCTAAATTGGTTATACGCATATACTTAAAGTCTTCTGTATCAAATTTGCCGCTTGTAGGATCGCTAGTAAATTCTATTAGTGTATGCGTTGTGCTAGCTTTTAATTGATATACTCTACTATTATAGGTTGCTACGCTTGCTATAGAATTTGTAGTAGTTTTGTCGTAAGTAACGCCATTAAGCGTAATACTTTCTGTAATTGTTGTTGTTAATGTTGTTGGTGTTACTGTTGTTGCCATTATATTACTATATTATATTATTATATTACTATTATATATATATCTATATAAGTATATATATTCTTGTTTGTGCTACTTTGTTGTTACGATATTTGCGTAAGTAATTCATTTTAAGCACTAAAAGGTATATTGCTACTGCAAGCTGAACTATCAAACTGTACCGCTATATCTATTGTAGCAGTCCAACCCGTTACTTCGTTATCAAAGCGCTCTGTAAAAGGCTCGCAGCTTATGCTTTCGCTTATTCTTACTTCATTTCTAAAGTCTACAAAATCACTATCGTAATCGCTGTTGATTAACACGCTTAACACATCGCCTATAATTTGTAGCATATCGCTTAACACTTCTTCTTCGTTGTTTTCGTCCTTATTTACTAAGTCCATAACAATAAGTTGAAAACGGTAGCTAATTTGACCTTTAGTAAAACTAGCTGTTTGCGTTCCTACGTGCATTAAAGGGTAGGTTGTTTCTACTAGATCTACCTCAAATATATCGCCTATAGTAGTAGTCTGTATAAACAAATGTTTTTGTCCTATACTTCTGAATAAATCGTATAGTTGCTCTATTGTAACATTTTTAATTTGGTTGCCTTTGTATAGTATACCCATTATTTCTTACTTCTTATATGGTTTAGGTCTTTTTGGTATGCGATAAAATTAAAACACTCATCTACAGTTTTTTCTAGCACTTCGTCAAACTTTAATAAGTCGCCATTTGCTAGCGTGTAAACTATTCCATACCACCCGTATTTTTCGTTAAATTGTTCCTCATCTGTCTTATAGCCTTGCGCCTCTGCTTCCTGTTCATTTTGTCTAAAAATTGTTGCGTAATGTTCAGATAGCCCACTGCGATATTCAAAAAAAAAGCGGCTGCACCGTTTACTGTATCTACACTCAATTCTTCTTTAAACATTTCTGCGCGTTTCTTTGCTGTTTTAAAGTCGTATTCTTCTATTCTATACTTATCGCCTTTCTTTTTCGTTACAGGTCTATACAAAATAGCCATAACTTCGTGCATAGCCTCCCAACCGCTACTTAACTTATTATCTAAATCTACAAATTCCTTTAAACGTAATTCGTGCAGGTTAGGGTGGAAACCGTACTCTATCCCGTCTATTTCAATAATAAGGTTAAGTTGCTTGCTAGCCTCCCTGCTCATTATCTTATTAAGTTCTTCTACCGCTTGGTCTATTACATTTTTTTTAGCCTTTTCTAATAATGGTTTTGGCGCACCTGTTAAGGTAGACACTAATACAAGTTGCTTACGGTCTGCTGTAGCTTCTTCTTCATATTGCGCCATATAATCCATAAAACGCCCTAGCGGGATTTCGTTCCAAGCCGTAGGTACTGAATAGCTGTTTTCGTTAATAACTATTTGCATACTATAAAATATAAAAATTAAAATTTGAGTACATTAGCGTTTTCAAGGTGACACACCTTTCAATTATTTCATTGTTTTGTTAAAGGGCGGTTTAATTACTGCCCTTTTTCTTTATTGCACATAATACTTACCTTGCGGCTTTAGTTCGTAATACATACGCATAGCTAAAGCGTCTGCAAAGTCTGGCGACCTACCTATAGCTGCTTTTACTTCGTCCTTACTTATTAGCTGTAGCTTTGTATCTTTGTCGAAATTCTTACGCCTTACCTGTTCTAGTTCCTGCACAATAAAGTTTTTGTGCGCTGTGTTGTTTGTCCTAACATATATTTTAGACTTGTTTATAGCGTCTGCTAGGGCGTAATAGCATTGTGTCTTTAAGTTGGTGTAGTTCTCGCCTTTAAGTGCTTTAGAATTGTTTACAAAAGCCTTGCAGCGCAGTATATCTCTTACACCACCCCCTACACCGTCATCGTCTACTATTATGTTTTGTAGTGGCACTCCGTAAGTCTGCTGTAATTTACGGATAGCTTCGGCTGCTTCTGTTATACTATTCTTATCTATTACTGTAAAATGTTCGGCTCGTAAACCGTTCCAATATATTATACAAGTTTTATCTTTACCATAGCGCGCTATATCTGCGCTAATATACTTTTCGCCCGCAGGTACGCTGTCTACTTCAAAAGCGCCTAGTATAGCGTTGTAGTTTATTAGTTTGTCTTCGCTGTCGTCATATTCCCAATTACCATATAACAGTCTTTGCTTGCTTATTTCGTCTAGCTTCTGTAGCTGTTCTTTGTAGTGTTTAGAAATATGCTTATTATCGTCTACTAGCGCTTGTATAAATTTCCTGTGCGTTGGTAGTCTGTTTTCTTTATGTAGCTTGTAGAAGTCGCTATACACCCAATTTTTAGAAGGGTTACAAGTCATAAGTAGTTTAGGCGTTAAGCCGTATTCGTCTAGCTTGTAGCGTAGCCTACTGCTTACTATCTGTTTTGCCTTTTCTGTTATTTGATTAGCTTCATCTATAAAGGCGGCTGTTATTTCTAAAGAACCTAGACTGTCGAAGTTTTTATCTGAAGGGTATAAGAATAAGTCTTTTAGTATTATTTCGCTACCGTTACTAAATCTTACTATATTGCTACTTCCGTTAAAAGTGTAGTCTACGTTTGCTTGTAAGCCAAATTGCTTGCATACGTCAAAGAAAGTATTAAGAGTAGTTTTCTTTAGGCTATCTAATTTACTCCTGCCCATTAAGCAGCGTATGTTATCGTAATTAGTACACAGATATATAAGCCATACTGCGCCCAAATAAGACTTGCCACCGCCTGCACTACCACCAAATAAAACCTCTGTAGTTACTTTGTCGTTTAGGTATTTTAAAGCTAAACCTTGCTTCTTTGTCAGTTTAGTCTTCGTCAATTTCTATTTGTATATTGATAGGTCTAGCGCCACCGCTTAATTCGTGTTCTTGACGTTCTACATATCCGCGCTTTTTACCTTTTGTCTTTAAGTAGAATACTGTAGCCTGCGTGCTACCCTTTTTAATTTGCTTATGTAGCTGACTTTCTGCAAAGTCTATAGCTACGTCTTCTATACTTTTTACCGCAGCCTTATAGTCTTCGTCTTGTTCTAGCCAATTATAGTGTGTCTTACGTTCTATACCTACTACTTTACACGCTGTAGTTACTACGCCTAGCGACTGTTCTAACGCTTCTAACATAGCTACTTTTTTGTTTATCGTTCTATCTTGCATAGTGTGTAATTTTGTGTATTACTTACCGCACAAAGCGCATACTACTTTTTTTTCTTTACTGTCTTCTGTAGGTGTGTCTTCGTGTGCTATTATATCGTCTTCGTTTTGCCATACGTCTAGCCCCCAATCTTCAAGATCTACGCTATCCCACTCGTTAGCTAGTATATCCCAATCCCAATCGCCAAAACTTAAATTATCTTTTACTATAAATTCCTGCGCCTGTCTTTCTGTAAGGTCTTCTGCTTTTATTATAGGCACTTCTGTATAGCCTAGTTCTACAAGTGCTTTATACCGCATATTACCGCCTAGCACTATATAGCTTTCGTTTACTATTATAGGGCGTAGCTGTAGCATTTCTGGGAAGTCCTGTATAGACTTTTTTAGCTTTTCAAATTTAGCCTTATTTACTATTCTAGGGTTTTCCTTGTTAGGGTATATACTACTAATCTGTCTCTTATACA
>LUMP01000082.1_pt1 | contig 24467 bp, 25 predicted proteins | sample 729641 | NCBI WGS metagenome assembly LUMP01 (sample SAMN03860260, study PRJNA289734) | marine metagenome | biome: seawater column; feature: ocean; material: water; isolation source: Red Sea water column Station 12 - depth 47m | place: Saudi Arabia: Red Sea | collected 2011-10-15 | depth 47 m | reverse complement strand
GTGAAATTAAATTCCCAATTGAACAACTTGATCCCCTAATTCTATTTAACTATATAGGTAGTTATGAGCTAAACAATAGAGATAAGATATCTCTAAAAATATCTAACTTGTTTGATAAGCAATACGAATTAATTCAAGATTTTCCAATGCCGGGTCGAACAATAAGCTTGATGTACGATAAAACATTTTAGACTTTTGAGATTAAATCTCAATAATTACTGATTTCACTTGTCAGATAATTTTTTCATTATTAGTATTTGCACAAATAATATTAAAATTTACTATTATAATAAAAAGGGGAAAAAATGAATATCGTAAAAAAACTATCATTATTTTCGATTGTTTTTTCAATGTTTTTTTTAGTTTCATGTGAGGATGATTCTAACGATCCTGCTACTTCAGGAACATTGAATATTTCAATCAACTTATCAAATCCTGATTCTTGGCCTACAGATGGAACAGTATTCTGTTCTTTAGATAAAACATGGCCTCCATCAGGTGCACCATACAAATCTGTTGTATTACAGAGTTCACAAGTGCAAAATGGACAAATTTCTTTAGTATTTGAAGATATAGAATTTGATACTTATAAACTATTATCTGTATCATGGTTAGATCCAAATAATCCTAATCCTGCTTGTAATCAAGCAGTATGGGGAACTCATAGTGGAAGTGTTCAAGCATTTTTTAATGATGCTACACCATTTTCATTTGATGCAAATAATTCAGAATTGAGTCTTGTAGTAAATGCAGTAGCAAATACTTCAACACCTCCATGTCCTCCAGGTGGATAAACAAGGTTAATTGAATTACAAAAAAAGGCGAATAAAATATTCGCCTTTTTTTACTTTAATTGATCAGATACAAAACTCCAATTTATCGAATTGTCCAGAATTGCTTTAACATAATCAGGACGAACATTCTTATAATCTAAATAGTAAGCATGTTCCCAGACATCAATTCCCATCAAAGCATGTTTTCCATGGGCAAGAGGATTCTCGCCATTTGGTGTTCCCATGATTTCTAAAGATGAATCATTTTGAACTAACCAGCACCAACCACTTCCAAACACTCCAACTGATTGTTGAACAAATTGATCTTTGAAAGAATCAAAATCTCCAAATGAATTTTCAATCATAGTATGAAGCCTACCGCTAGGAGTAGTTTCGCCTCCCGGTTTCATTTGATCCCAGTAAAGGATATGGTTCCATGCTTGTCCAGCATTATTGAAAATTTTCTGTTCTTTATCTTTAAAGCTTTCAACCACTACATCTTCTAGGCTCATATCATTATATTTGGTTCCTTCAGCCAAAGTATTCAACATATAATCAATTTTTAATTCATAAATTTAGTTCCAATTTAGTAGATATATAATAAACATTAATAGGGAAAAATATGGCAAAAGTAAAATTAGGTGACTTTGAAGTAACATTAAATGGCGAATTACCAAAAGTTGGTAGTCCATTACCAAACTTTTTGTTAGCTGATGAAGATTTAAATAATGTTGATTTAGAGCAATTTAAGGGAAAAAGATTAGTACTAAATATTTTTCCAAGCATGAACACACCAGTATGTTCCGCATCTGTTGTGCAGTTTAATAATTTGGCAAGCGATTTTGACAATACAGTAGTTTTGTGTATTTCAAGAGATCTGGCTTTCGGACATAAACAATTTTGTATTAATCATAATCTAGATGATATAGTCTTTTTATCAGATATGAGAAATGAAGATTTTGCTAATAATTTTGGAATTCTTCATACAAACGGAAAATTTCAAGGACTACTTGCTAGATCAGTAATTGTTACAGATTCTAATCATGAGATAATTCATACGCAACTTGTTGAGCAGACAGGGCATGAGCCTGACTATGATAAAGTAGTTGAATTACTTACTTAGTAATAAGAACGGGACAATTACATTTTTGAGCAATACTTAAAGGCTTACTGCCAAAAAAGTATTTCATTATTGGATTTTTTGGAGAAACTCCAAGAATTACAATGCTATCATCTTTTGCGTAATTGACAATTGAATTTACCGCAGGGCCATCAATTAATTTTGTTGTGGTTTTAATTCTATTTTTTGAAAACTGTTCTTTTGTTTTTTTCAGTATTTTTTCTACTTCTTCAATCGATTTTTTCCCTTCCGGAACAGAAACTATTTCAACATTAAGTTTATAAGATTTTGCAAAATTTATAGCAGTTTCTATAGCCATATCTGAACCCTTGGAATCATTTACCGGCAGGAGTATTTTATACTTTTTATTAACTGAATAATTTTTGACAACAAAAACTGAACTATCGATAAATTGAACCAATTTTTGATGAATCCCTTTATTTCCACCACCACCAATTATGGTTATATCATGCTTATTTGTTTCTACTTCATCTTTTAATTGTTCAATTATTTCACCCGTGCGCATGATTAAATCAATTTTATCTGACTGTTGTCCTTTTAGTAATACTTTCATTCTCGAATTTTCTTCATCAACTAATAGGTAATCATCAAATTTATTGGAGTCTTTTTCTTCAATATATTTTTTTGATATCAAGAAATCGTACGCCCACTCAAGTGTTCTAATTCCAGGCCTATAAAGTTCTCTATCATCCAAATTTTGATGTACTACACTTACATCTTTTTCTGAAAATTGACTTATTTTTTTACCAACATATGCAATTGTAGTTGATGACTTAAATGAATTTGCAATTTTCATTCCAAGATCTAAGGTAGGTTTTGAGAATTCTCTTCCACCAATAGCAATTAAAATTTTCATAGCGTTACCCAATAAAATTGTGACATTAAATACAAAATAATAATCGAAATACTAAACATCAATATCCCAACTCTAAAAAACATTTTAGTCGAAACTAATCCAGTAGAGTATATAATCATTGCTGTTGGAGATGAAATTACAGTTAAGAATGAAAATCCTGAGGCTATTGCGGAGGAAAGAGCAAAGGAAATATCTGTTGGATGAAGCTCGATTGCCATTGGTCCAATTAGGGATACAGTAGCTGAGCTAGTAAAAAAGTTAGCTGTGAGCCACTCCCCAGTTTGTATTTTTATTTATTTCTTCCCATGAAATCATTCCAAAAATCATAAACGTTAATGCTCCAGCAAGTGCAATGATTCCCAAGCCATAAATATCGTTAAATGCAAACCAGCTCGAGACTATACCGATAATGATTAAACATGAAAAAAGATGGTTTATATTTTTTTTCACATCTGTTTTACCAACATTCTTTTTGAATCCACGCATCTTAATATTGTTTAATGAAGATGGAAAAGTAAATTGAAGCACAAAATATGCCACAACTAACTGAATCATTAAAATCGGATATGCGTGCTTCATCCATTTCCAATAATCAATACTGACATTACTAAATTCTTGAAGATAGTTAATCATAATAACATTTCTAGCTCCACCAGATGGAGTTCCAATTGATCCAATAATTGTGCCATAAGCGATTGAAAATAGTGTGAGTAGTACAGCATTTTTTCCATCTGCTTGTTGGGTATCAATATTTTTTATAACTGATAAGCCAATCGGTAGCATAATTGCAATAACTGTATGCTCCCCCAAGAAAGAAGATAGAATAGCAGAGATAGTCATTAGTCCTGCTAAAAACATTCTTTTACTTTTTCCAAAAATTTTAATAATCAATTTTGCTAATCGTATATCAAGTCCTTGATGTACAATTGCAATAGCGAACATTAATGAGCCCATTACAAATAATACTGCATCATTCATAAAAGAAGAGGCTACAACATCTGGAGGTGCAACTCCAAGAACAACTTGTAAAACTAACGTAAGTAATGCAATAGCTGGAAATGGTATAGGTTCAAATGTTACAAGCATAAACACGAGCAGAAGTATAATTAAGCTGTGATAGGCTGGAATGGTAAGTCCAACTGGCGTAGATAAATTTAAAAGAAATATTGAAATGAGCACACTATACACAAACCATTTTTTTTGAGAAAACCAGAAAAGAATTGATGAAGAAATAACTTTATATGATTCGTTCATGAATTTGAATTTATCATATTTAATCAAAAAAAGTTAATACTTAAGTTTTATCTCTTGACTGAAGACCATTATAGACGTAATGTTTACACATAATTTTATAAAAATTATTAAAGTTTTTTTATAAGAGTTAAAATGCAAATATTTCCAAGATGGACAAATAATTTTCCAGGAATTTTCCTGATAGCAGTTTTTCTGCTAGTCTTTTCGTTATCTTCTTTTATTTGGTATTATGGTTCTCCTTATTACACAGATGTTGGTTATGCGCCAACTCAACCAGTTCCATATAGTCACAAATTGCACGCAGGTGATATGGGTATAGATTGTCGCTACTGTCATGTTGGTGTTGAACAAGGCTATTCAGCAGTAATACCTCCAACCGAAACATGTATGGGCTGTCATACTTATGTAAAAACTGATAGCGAGAAATTGAAATTAGTAAGAGAAAGTTGGGAAACCGGAAAACCAATTGAATGGATAAAAGTTCACATGCTTCCAGAATACGCTTATTTTAATCACAGCGTTCATGTTAATTCTGGAGTAGCTTGTATATCTTGTCATGGAAATATTGCAGAAATGGAAGTTGTTTATCAAGTCCAACCTTTAAGTATGGATTGGTGTTTAGATTGTCATAGATCTGATGCACCTGAAGTAAGACCTGTAAGTGAAGTAACCAATATGTATTGGACTCCACCTGCAGATTATGATCAATTTGTTTCGTCGTGGGTAGCAGAACATGGTGAAGAAAGACCTGTTGAGGATTGTCAAAAATGTCACAGATAGAAAAGAAGAACCAAGAATTTGTTAAGACTAATTCTCACGTACTTGAGGATACTTCTAATCAAGAATTTGGGTACTGGAAAAGTCTCAAAGATATTTCATCAGAAGATGATTATAATCGTTTTTTAAAACAGTCTGAGCATAATGTTGATAACGGTCTTTCAAGAAGAAACTTTTTATCATTGATTGCTGCATCAGTTGCACTTGCTGGATTAGAGGGTTGCAAAAAACCTGTTCAAAAAATTATCCCTTATGTTGAAGCTGAAATTGGTACAATTCCTGGTATTCCAAAATATTATGCAAGTACTTTACCTTTTAAAAATAATGCATTAGGCGTTGTTATTGAAAATCATGATGAAAGACCCGTAAAAGTTGAGGGTAATGAAAAACATCCAACTTCTTTAGGTAAATCAAATTCCTTCGCACAGGCTAGCACTTTAGAAATGTATGATCCTGATAGAGCAAGAGGTGTAAAGTTTAAAGGTAAAAAAGTTGATTGGAATGAATATTTAAATTTTGCTAAAAGTATCAATGATGGCAATGGCAAAGGTTTGGCAGTGCTCATGCAAGAGTCATCTTCTCCAACTATTAAGTCTATTCAAGAAGACTTTAAAAAGAATTTACCGAATGCAGATTGGGTTGTATATGAATCAGTTAATAATGAAAATTTATATGACGGAATTGAACTAGCGTTTTCAAAAAGATTGCAACCACTTTATAGATTAGAAAAAGCTCAAATTATAGTTTCATTGGGTTCAGACTTTTTGGGAGTCGATGATAATAATATATATCATACAAGAAAGTTTGCCCAGAATAGAAATATTGTTGACGAAAATAGCACCATGAATAGATTGTATGTTGCTGAAAGCTCTATATCATCTACTGGTTCAAGTGCTGATCACAGACTAAATGTACCTCAACATGAGATGGAAAATTTATTAGCCGAGTTAGCCTATGAACTCAAACAGCTTGGATTAAAAATTGAAGCCAAAAAAGTCAAGAGTTCAAATAATTTATGGGTTAAAGCTGCCGCAAAAGACTTATTTGATGGAAGAGGCGAATCAATTATAATTGGAGGATCATCTTTATCTAAAGAGTTCCATCAATTGATTGCTTTAATTAATTATAATTTAAAAGCTCCTATTGATTATTATCCTTTAAATATGTCTCAAGTTTCATCGGTAAAGAATTTTGAGTCACTTTGCAAAGACATGAAAGATGGTAAGATAAATAACTTAATCATTCTTGGGGCTAATCCAGTTTATGATTCTCCTGTTGATTTTGATTTTGCAGAATCATTGAAAAAAGTTAAAAATGCAGTTCATCTAACTAATATTATTGATGAAACCTCAAAGCTATGTTCATGGAATATTGCTATGAACCATTATTTTGAATGTTGGGGAGATGCAATGACTTACGATGGACATGTGAGTATTGTTCAACCTCAAATTATGCCATTATTTGATTCTAAAAGTATTATTCAGGTTCTTTCTCCAATCGTTCATTCGAAAGAGCAAAGTGCTTATGATACTGTTAAAAATGTTTGGAAATCAAACATTATTAAAAGCGGTAATTTTGAAAGAGAATGGGATAAAGTTTTACATGATGGGTTATATAAAAAACCAATTTTGAAAAAGGTTAATGTCAGGCCTGCTTCAAAAATATCTACCGCTGTATTAAATAATTATAGTTTAGATAATGATAAGTTTGAAATTGTTTTTTGTCCTTCTTCATCTGTTTACGATGGAAGGTATGCAAACAACGGTTGGTTGCAAGAGATTCCTAAACCAATTACAAGTCTAACTTGGGATAATGCTGCACTAATTAGTATGAAGGTTGCAAAAAAACTAAATATCAAAAATGGTCAAATGTTAGAAATCTCAGTTGGAGATAAATCTATAAACATTCCTGCTTTTATAACACCTGGACAAAATCAAAAATCAATAACCCTTGAATTGGGTTATGGAAGAAAATTCAATGGAAGAATTGGAAATGAAGTTGGATTCAATGTTTATCCATTAAGAAGTTCTGATAGTCCATCATTTATATTAAATGGATCTTTAAAAGTGTTAAACGAAACATATCCACTAGCTTCAACTCAAGATCATCACGGATTAGAGGATGATAAGTATGCTGCACCAGGTTTTGATGACCTTGCCAATAAAGAGGCACAATCAAGAATCCCAGAATTAGTTAAACAGTCAACACTTGATTACTATAAAGATAATCCTGATTGGGTTCAAAAAAAGGTTGAACAACATAAACCTGATAAGAAGAGAAGTTGGGCTGATCATTCAATGTATAATCCTGATTGGGATTATTCAAAAGGACCGCAATGGGGAATGTCAATTGACCTAACGAGTTGTACTTCTTGTAATGCTTGTTCTATTGCTTGCCAAAGCGAAAATAATATTCCAGTTGTAGGTAAGCAGCAGGTTATGAATGGTAGAGAAATGCATTGGATAAGAATAGATAATTACTTTGCTGGAGATCCTGATAATCCTGAAGTGTCGACTCAATCTGTAGCTTGTGTTCATTGTGAGCTTGCACCTTGTGAATCTGTCTGTCCAGTTGCGGCTACCACGCATTCTTCGGATGGTGTAAATCAAATGACTTACAATAGATGTCTTGGAACCAGATATTGTGCAAATAATTGCCCTTACAAGGTAAGAAAATTTAACTTTTACAATTACACAAGAGATTTACCTGAAGTGGTACAGATGGCAATGAACCCAGATGTTTCCATCAGATTTAGAGGTGTGATGGAAAAATGTACATACTGTTATCAAAGAATTAGTTCAGCTAGAATTACTGCAGAAAATGAAGGAAGAGATATTAAAGATGGAGACTTCCAAGTTGCTTGTCAACAATCTTGTCCCGCTGATGCAATTAAATTCGGAGATATAAATGATCCTAATAGTGAGGTTAGCAAAGCAAAAAGAAGAAATCGCGATTATGCATTACTAGCTCATTTGGGCACTGCTCCACGAACAACTTATTTGGCAAAAATTAGAAATCAGAACCCAATGCTTGTTTCAAAATCTCAAAATGGGAGTTATCAATAGATGTCAATCAAATCAAAAGCTTTGATTAGAGCAGAAAAACTTCTTCCTGGAAACCAGGATTTTACATCTATTACTGATGATATTGCTGGTGTACCTGAACAGAAAAAAACGCCAATTCAATGGTGGTTATTATTTGGATTTTCTCTTTCGCTTTTATCTATTTTTGTTGGAAGCGTTGGATTTCTAATTTGGGAAGGTACTGGAATATGGGGTATCAATAATCCTGTTTTTTGGGGCTGGGCTATCATCAATTTTGTTTGGTGGGTTGGTATAGGTCATGCTGGTACATTGATATCAGCAATCTTGCATTTATTCAGACAGAACTGGAGAAATGCAATTAATAGGTTTGCAGAAACCATGACTTTGTTTGCTGTTATCTGTGCATTAGTTTTTCCTGGTATTCACGTTGGTAGAATATGGGTTGCATATTGGTTCCTACCACTTCCTAACCAAATGGGAATGTGGCCTAACATGCGTAGTCCATTGATTTGGGACTTCTTTGCTGTTTTTACATATTTCACTGTTTCTTTACTTTTCTGGTACACAGGATTAATACCTGATTTAGCAACATTGAGAGATAGAGCAAAAGGTTTAAAAAAGAAAGTCTACGGATTTTTTGCTCTTGGATGGAGAGGTGGAAATCGTCAATGGCAACACTATGAGCTTGCCTATTTAGTGCTTGCAGGTATTTCTACTCCTCTAGTCTTATCTGTGCACAGTGTTGTTAGTTCTGACTTTGCAACAAGTGTAATTCCTGGTTGGCACACAACAATTTTTCCACCTTATTTTGTAGCTGGAGCAATTTATTCTGGCTTTGGGATGGTTATGACCCTTTCAATCATTGCAAGAAAAGTCTATAACTTAGGACATATTATCACTGTTGAGCACTTAGACAAGATGGCTCAGATTATGTTATTAACAGGCTGTATGGTTGGGTATGCCTATTCCATGGAGTTTTTTGTTGCTTGGTATAGTGGAAATCCATACGAATCCTTTGCATTTGTTAATAGAGCTTTAGGTCCATATTGGTGGGGTTATTGGGCAATGATATTTTGTAATGTTGTAGTACCTCAATTCTTTTGGTTTGAAAAATACAGAAGACACATTCCATTTTTATTTATAACCTCTATTCTTGTGAATATTGGAATGTGGTTTGAAAGATTTGTTATTGTTGTTATCACACTTCATAGAGATTTTATGCCTGGAGCATGGGCAATGTATAATCCAACAATGTGGGATGTTGCTATTTACTTGGGAACATTCGGATTGTTTTTTACAGGATTTTTATTATTCCTAAGATTTTTACCAATGGTTTCAATTGCAGAAGCAAAATTAGTTTTACCTGAGTCGGATCCACATCATGGAGATAGTCATGAGTAAATATGGTGTAATAGCAAAGTTTGACAATCCTCAATCATTGGTGCATGCTGCAGAAAAAGTAAGAGATGAAGGATTCACTAAATTTGACTGTCATTCACCATTTCCAATTCATGGTATGGATGATGCCATGGGTTTAAAACGTTCAAAGCTTGGTTATGTTATTGGAGCGATGGGTTTAACTGGAGCATTATTTGGATTTGGGTTACAAACTTGGATTCATTCTATTGAATATCCAATGAACATTAGTGGTAAGCCATATTTTGCATACCCTGCGTATGCTATTATTACCTTTGAATTAATGGTTTTATTTAGTGCTTTTGGTGCAGTATTTGGAATGATGTTCTTTAATCGTATTCCAAGATTCCATCACCCTGTTTTTTATTCTGAAAAGTTTTCTGATGTCAGTAGTGATGCATTTTATGTAAGCATTGAAGTTGATGATCCAAAGTATGATGAAAGTAGTGTAATCGATTTTTTAAAAAATATTGGTGGAACTGAAATAGAGGTATTGACAGATGAGAATTAATATTATTTTATTTTGTTTACTATTTCTGACTGGATGTTTCAGAGGTTCAAAGTTTGAAAGTACTCCAATACATTTAAATCCAAATATGGATAATCAACAAAAATATCGTTCTTTGGAAGAAAGTAATTTTTTTGCAGATGGATCAACCATGAGAAAGCCTATTGAAGGAACCGTAGCTAGAGGAATGATTGCTGAGAATTATTCATTTATTAGTGGTAAAAATGATGACGGTACATTTATAATTTCTAACCCACTTGAATTGTCTGCTGAAGTTCTTGATAGAGGACAGGAAAGGTATAATATTTATTGTAGTGTTTGCCACTCACAGGTTGGTAACGGAAAAGGTATTGTTACTCAATATGATTATCCAGTGATTCCAGCAAATTTACATGATCAACGCATCAGAGAGCAAGCTGACGGAGAAATGTATAATACTATAGTTTATGGTTTACGAAGTATGCCCGCTTACGGTTATCAGATAGATACTGAAGATGTTTGGTCGATCGTCCATTATGTAAGAGCGCTTCAAAGAAGTCAAAATGCTACTTTTGAAGATTTGCCAGAAGAAGAGCAAAATAAATTAGGTGACAATTCATGATGAATCTTGATCCAAAGACCTATTCTTATGTTTCAAAGAAATCAAATAATTTGATTTTGATTGCGGTTGGTTATATTACAATACTTTTAACTTGGTTTTTTGGCTCATCAGATAAGGTATTTTACTTCTCATACTTAACTTCATATTTTTATTGGCTGAGTATCATTTTAGGTGGAATGTTCTTTATTATGGTGCATTATGCTTTTTCAGCAACTTGGAGTGTATCTATTAGAAGAATCATGGAAAATACAATCATGTTAATACCGTTATTCACTCTACCTTTTGTTCCAATTATTTTTGGCATGGAAAAATTATTTAAATGGCTTCCTAATCACTACTATTGGAAAACTCATGATTTTGAGGCTGACTATTTAATTCAACACAAATTAGCATATTTAAATGAAGACTCATTTATTTTTAGAGCATTCCTATATTTTGCTTTATGGAATATTATAGCACTATTTATATACTTTAATTCAATGAAGCATGATAAAAGCGGTGACATAAAAATTCTGGAGAGACTAAGATATTTTTGTATGAGTCCAATGGGCGTCTTCTTCTTTATTAGTCTAACATTTGCAGGATTGGATTGGCAAATGAGTCTTGATCCACACTGGTATTCTACTATGTATGGTGTTTACACATTTGCAGGAGCTTTCTTGGCATTTTTAGCTTTCTTAACATTTACTATCATTAGATTACAAGATCAGGGATATTTAAAAGATATAGTATCTATTGAACACTTTCATGATTTAGGAAAGTACTTATTTGCTTTTACAGTATTCTATTGCTACATAGCTGGCGCACAATTTTATTTCATTTGGTACAGTAATATTCCTGAGGAAACTATATGGTATCTCCATAGATGGGTTGGCTCTTGGAAAGCTATAAGTGTTTTATTAATTGTAGGTAAATTTTTTATACCATTTTTCATTCTAATTTTTAGAGGTTCAAAAAGAAATATTAGGTTATTACAAATTATGACCATTTGGGTTTTATTCATGCATTATATAGATATTAATTTTATAATAATGCCTACGGTTCATAAACAAGATTTTTACTTTGGTATTTACGATTTGATTACAATGTTAAGTTTTGCATTAATTTTTATTGGGGGTTTTAAATATATAACCTCAAGATCAAATCTTGTGCCATTAAAAGATACAGAGCTTGTCCATTCAATCAATCACAGGAATCATTAATCATGGATCATAATTCAGGGTACGAAAAAAAAGATATTCCAGTAAGACCAGTACTAATTGGAGGAGTTATATTTATTTTAACTGTTCTAGGAACCATTTACATGCTCTATGAATACTATATTCGAGTACTTGATAGCACTACATACGAATTTAAGTTAAGTAAGCGTTCGACTAATTTGGAAGAGCTGAATAAATTTGAGCAAGAAAATCTTAATAGCTATAAAGCTAAAGATGGTGAAGAAAACAGTTACCAAATTCCTATTGAAAGATCAAAGGAAATCCTTCTGAATGAAAAGAAATAGTATTTTTCTTTCTATTTTTCTTTTATTCACAAGTCTTGCGCATGCCCAAACTCTAAAAAAAGAATTTCCAAGTGAACAGCAAATAGATGTTATTGAAAACTTAGGTGATTTTATTCCGCTTGATACAGTTTTTATTGATGAGAGCGGTAGTGAGGTAGAACTATCAACTTTTTTTAATAAGGAAATCCCAACAGTCTTAACATTAAATTATTTTGAATGCCCAATGTTATGTACTCTCGTTCTTAATGGTCTTGCTGAATCATTAAAAAATTTAACTTTGAATGCTGGAGATGAATTTCAGGTTATAACTATTGATATTAATCCAAATGAAAAAACTTTATTCGCAAATCAAAAAAAGAAAAATTACATCAAGGGATTTGGGTTGGAAAATATTAAAGATGACTGGCATTTTCTTACTGGAACAGAAGAAAATATAAAAAAAGTTGCAGATAGCATTGGTTATATATATTATTATGATGCGCAGAGAGATGAATATATGCATCCAGCTGCCATAACATTACTAAGTTCTGAAGGAAAAATTTCCCGATATCTATATGGAATTGAATATCCAGTTAAGGATTTAAAATTGGGAATTTTAGAAGCATCAGAGGGGAAAATTGGTAGTACTTTAGATAAGATTATTTTGTATTGTTATCATTACGATCCTTACAAAAATACTTATACAATTTTTGCTACCAATATTATGCGTTTAGGAGGTATATTTACTATCCTTTTTCTATGCATTATGCTAGTAAGTTATTGGAAAAAAGATAAAAACTTATTTGATAAGGACAGTTTGAATGTTAGATAGATTGACAGAATATTTCTTTCCCAAGCAAGTATCAACTTTTGCGAGTGATATTGATAACCTATATTTTTTCATTTTTTATTCATCAGTAGCACTCTTCTTAATAGTTGTTTTTGGTATGGTTTATTTATCGATTAAATATCGTCATCGTAAAGGCGAAGAACTAAAGTTGACGAGCAGCAAAGATCATAGCAACCTACTTGAGTCTATGTTCTTTATTATACCTTTAATTTTAGTATCCATTACTTTTGTTTGGGGTATACGTTCTTATCTGAAAATGGTCATTGTACCAGATGATGCTATTGAGATTAAAGTTACTGGACAAAGTTGGTTTTGGACTTTTGATTATCCAGATGGAGGTACAACCCTTAATGAGTTAGTTGTTCCATCAAATAAGCCAGTTAAGTTAGTTTTATCATCTAAAGATGTTCTACACAGCTTCTTCATTCCTGTTATGAGAAGTAAAATGGATTGCTTACCAAACCGATATAATGTAATGTGGTTTGATGCAACGAAGGAAGGGGTATATGACATCTTTTGTACTGAATATTGTGGAACTGGACACTCCCAAATGGGAGCAAAGGTCATAGTTATGCAACCGGCTCAGTATGAAGAATGGGCTAGTGAGCTTGGCTCTGAAGATGATGATCTTCCGTTAGATGAGTTAGGAGCAAAGCTTTACACAAAGAAAGCTTGTAACACTTGTCACACCTTGGATGGATCTGCATTAGTAGGACCTTCCTACTTGCAAACCAGTCAGATGTGGGGGCAAGAAAGAGTTTTTGACGATGGGTCTTCAACAGTTATAGATGATAATTATATTAGGAGTTCTATTTTAGAGCCTATGACACAGATTGTAGCTGGCTATCAAGGAGTGATGCCAACTTATCAAGGATTGCTTAGCGATCGAGAACTTGATGCATTGATTGCCTTTTTGAAAACATTAAACGAGGATTCTCAAATTTAATTGTAAATTAAGAGGAATTTATGAGTGAAAACACAAAGCAGAATTATTTAAATCACCCCAAAGGAATAATGTCCTGGTTGCTTACATTAGATCATAAGCGAATTGGTTTAATGTACCTATTTAGCGGAATTTTATTCTTCTTTTTAGGAGGATTGCTTGCTCTAGTGATGAGATTTGAGCTTGCAGCTCCTGGTAATGATATAATTTCAAATGATATTTATAACAATGCCTATACTCTTCATGGAGCAATAATGATATTTCTATTTATTATTCCCGCAATTCCGGGAGCTTTAGGAAATATTTTGCTGCCACTAATGGTCGGGGCGAAAGACGTTGCTTTTCCTAGGCTGAATTTAGCTAGTTTTTATATTTACTCATTTGGGGCATTGTTTGCAATGTATACAATTATTAATGGCGGAGTTGATACAGGTTGGACTTTTTACACACCATATTCTACTCAAAGTTCATCAAACGTAGTTCCAATGACATTAGGGATATTTATTATAGGATTCTCATCTATTTTAACTGGTTTAAATTTTATTGCTACTGTTCACAAAATGAGAATACCTGGCCTTACTTGGTATAAGTTGCCTTTGTTTGTTTGGGCTTTATATGGTACATCTCTAGTACAAATTACTGCCACACCTGTTCTGGCAATTACTATGGTTTTGTTAATGCTTGAAAGATTTTTAGGTATAGGTATCTTTGATCCTGCTCTAGGTGGTGATCCAGTTTTATACCAACATTTCTTTTGGTTTTATTCTCATCCAGCAGTTTACATTATGATTCTTCCTGCTTTTGGGATTATAAGTGAAATCATTCCAGTGCATTCAAGAAAGAAAATTTGGGGATATAAATTTATTGCTTATTCAACTCTTTCAATTGCGTTTATTGGATTTTTAGTTTGGGGTCACCATATGTTTACTTCAGGACAATCTGTCTTTTCGCAGATTGTTTTTTCTTTTATTACATATTTTGTTGGAATACCAACTGGTGTAAAAATCTTTAGTTGGATTTTGACAATGTATAAAGGACAGGTTTCCTTTACTCCTCCAATGTTTTATGCATTAGCATTTTTATTCCTGTTTACAATCGGTGGACTAACTGGAATATTTTTAGGAGCAGTTGCATTAGATATTCATTTACATGACACTTATTTTGTTGTTGCTCACTTCCATTATGTAATGCAGGGTGGAACCATTGTTGCTTTCTTAGGAGGGTTGCACCATTGGTGGCCAAAATCTTTTGGAGTAATGTATAATCAAACTATAGCAAATATTGCTGCTTTAGGTGTGTTTATAGGATTTAATGGAACATTTTTTCCACAATTCTTACTTGGTTTAAGAGGAATGCCTAGAAGATATGCAACTTATGATGAGCAGTTTGTTGAATTGCATAGTTATTCAACATTTTGGTCAGGAATACTTGGTATCTCAATTTTTATAGCTGTAATGAATTTATTTTGGTCATTTATTAAAAAGAATAAAGTTGATCCAGGATCAAATCCATGGGGAGGTATGACTTTAGAATGGACACATACTTCATCACCGCCTCACCCTCATAATTTTGAAGAGGAACCAGTATTACAGCATGGGCCATATGATTATGATAAGGTAATTGTTGAGAAAACATATAAGAAATAATGGAACATCATAACCCAGATTCACCAAGCCATTTAAAGCATTATTTTCATGATGTAAATCAGCAGTATGAGACATCTAAATTTGCCATGTGGGCATTTATTTTAACAGAAGTTTTGACATTCGCAGGACTTTTTGTTGCATATATAGTTTATAGATCTTGGTATCCTGATATGTTTGTCGATGCACACAAATTATTAGATGTAAATAAGGGTTTAATGAATACTATTGTGTTAATCACAAGTTCTCTTACAATGGCTTTAGCAATATGGGCTATTCAAAAAAACAATAAAAAACTTTCGGTATTAATGTTAGTAGCAACCTTTATTTTTGCACTGGTGTTTTTAGGCATTAAATACTTAGAATATTCTCATAAGTTTGAAGTAGGACAGTTGCCTGGAGAATTTTACTCTTATATGGGTCCTGATGCAGCGCATTTAAATAATCCTCATATTTTCTTCAGTATTTATTTCATTATGACTGGTTTGCATGGTTTGCATGTTGCAATTGGAATGGGTTTGATTGCATGGCTAATCTACAGTACTCAGAAAGGTAATTTAACCTCAGAATACTATACGCCAATGGAAATGATCGGAATATTTTGGCATTTAGTTGATTTAATTTGGATTTACTTATTCCCACTTTTTTATTTGATTGGATAACAAGATATGTCAGAACATCATATAACACCACTGAGAACTTACTTAATTATTGCTGCATCATTATTATTTTTATCTGGAGTAACCGTTTGGGTTTCTTACATTGATTTAGGATCTTTCAATATAGTTCTTGCCATGTTTGTTGCAACAGTTAAAGCAAGTTTAGTAGCCTTCTTTTTTATGCACTTGTTATGGGACGACAAAAAAAATCTTACCATGTTTTTAATGTCTTTAATGTTTTTTGGAATCTTTGTTACTATCACCATGCTAGATACCGAATTCAGAGGTGATCTTGGCTTAAATCCTGAAACAAAAGATCCAATAAATAAAAGAGCAGCATTTTATGATACTTTACCTCTGACAGATACACACGGCCATCCAGTCGATGAACATTCTGATGAACATCACGAGGATAAGGATCATCACTAAATGGCAAATAAGCTTTTTTTTAGATCTGCACTTATTTCAACTATCCTATCCTACCTTTTAATTTTTGTTGGAGGACTTGTTCGTGTATCCGGTTCTGGTCTAGGCTGTCCTGATTGGCCTAAGTGTTTTGGAAGATGGGTTCCTCCAACTAGTATAGAGCAAATTCCTGCACATATCGATCCTACCGCTTTTAATATCGTACTTGCATGGATTGAATATGGTAATCGAATGTTGGGTGTCATTGTTGGCTTGTCAATTATTACTATGACAGTTATTGCAGTGCTATACTTTAGAAGTAATTCTAAAATTTTATATTCTGCTTTATGGTCATTATTTTTAGTTGGAGCTAATGGAGGATTAGGAGCAATTGTAGTATCATCAGTATTAAATCCTTTTATAGTTAGTTTACATATGATACTAGCATTATTTTTAGTTTCAGTATTAAGCTATGGAACTATTGAGTCTTACAAGCTTATTAATCTCAACAAGTTCTCAAATATTTTATTATCAAAAAAAATATCCATATCCTTGATTGCTCTTTGGGGACTTATTGTTATTGAAATTCTTCTTGGAACAGGAATAAGGACTAATATCGAATTAATTGCCATAGATAACCCTCTGTATTCAAAGGGACAGCTTTTGGATGCTTTAAATTCTTATAAGTATTTACATTCAGTACTTGGATTTTCACTTTTATTTTTAAGTATATATTTATGTTATTTATTTAGAGATGACTTCTTAGGTCTGTCAAAACAGCTTATATATTTTATTTTTGGAATGATATTGTTTCAAATTTTTTTAGGAGAATTAATGATTTTTTTTGAGCTTCCACAGTTAACAAGACTTTTTCATACATGGGGTTCATCTTGGCTTGTAGGAATAATAATTATATTGTATAATACTTTGCAATATGAGCAGTCTTAATAAAAAACTTATTTTAGCATTTTTATTTATTTTTATGTTAGGATCTTTCGGATTCTATATCATTGATAAAGCTACTAAGTCCAGAATCGATAATATTGGAATCATCGGAAAAGTTCCATCGTTTTCATTGACAAATTTTGATGGGACAGTTGTAACTGAAAAACAGTTAAATGATAAAATATCTATCGTAAGTTTTATTTTCACTCAATGCGAAGGTGCATGTCCCATAATGTCTGAAAACATGTCTACTCTTCAAGAAAGATTTGCTTCTTCTAGCGATATCCAATTCTTGTCTATTACAACAGATCCTGATTATGATACATTAGACATATTGAATGAATATTCTTCAAACTACAGTAATAAAAATAATTGGTTTTTCTTGAGAGGGGATATACTTGATGTAATTGAGTTATCAGAAAAAGGATTTTTCCTTTCAGCAGCACTATTACCTGCAGGTCACTCAACACGCTTGGTATTAGTTGATAAAGAATTAAATATTAGAAAATATTACGAAGGTACTGTTGAATCTAATATTTTCGAATTGCAAAGCGATATTGTAACCTTGCTAAATCAAGGATAGTATGCTTAAGAATCTTATCGAACTTACCAAGGTTAGAATTGGTTTTCTTGTACTTACAACAACAATAATAGGATTTTATCTTGGTGCTCAAGGTAAAATTGATAACATGTTGCTTTTATTCACAGTAATTGGAACATTACTTTCTTCCACAGGTTCTTCTGTAATGAATAATGTAATTGAATCTGAATCAGACAAGTTTATGGATAGAACAAAAAACAGAGTACTTCCAACAAAAAAAATATCATTGAATTTTGCAAAATTTTTAGGCATTTCTTTTATTATTGTAGGTCTATTAATTCTTTACTTTAAAGTAAATTTTTTGACATGCATGTTATCTCTTCTAACAATTATTTTATATTTATTCTTATATACTCCTTTAAAAAGAAAATCTTGGCTAAATACATCAGTTGGTGCCATACCTGGGGCTATACCTCCACTTGGAGGCTGGACAGCTGCCACAAATTCTCTTGAGTGGGGTGGAATTGCAGTTTTTTTAATTTTATTTTTCTGGCAACACCCACATTTTTATTCCATCGCATATATGTATAAAGAAGATTATAAAAATGCCGGTTTACAAATGTTGCCTGTGATTGATAATGGAATTAAACGGACTGTACTTCATATTTTCTTGCATGCGTTAATTTTAATTCCAATTTCTACATTACCATTTTTTTTAGGAGTTTCAGGAAGAGTATATTTTGTTGGTGCATATATTCTAAGTAACATTTATATGCTTTTTTGTTTGCCATTTATACTTGAGCAAAATAAGGATAATGCTCGATTAATTTTCAAGACCTCTATCTACTATTTTCCACTACTACTATTTCTTATTGTTGCAGATTTAAGAGTCTAGTTTGTTGATTCTTTTTTCGTGTCTACCTTCTTCAAAATCTGTTGATAACCAAAGCTCAATTACTTTTTCAACTTCTTGACTGCTTACAAATCTAGCTCCTATAGATAAAATATTTGCATTATTATGTAAGCGAGATAATTCAACAATTTCATTTGGGCCATTATAAAATACTGCAGCTCTAATTCCTTTAATTCTGTTTGCAGCCATGGCTTCTCCTTGTCCAGATCCACCAAAAATTATTCCTATCAATTTATGTTCTGAGATATATTTTGCAGCAGGCAAAATAAAGTCAGGATAATCATCAAGTCCATCGTATTCCAATGCTCCAAAATCTTTTATATCATAACCTTTTTTTATGAGAAATCTTTTTACATGTTCTTTTAATTCAAATCCAGCATGATCTGTAGCAAGTACAATTGTTTTATTCATTTAGATAATCCTCAATTAGTAAAGTGATTTTTTCTTTAACGAATCCTAAATGTTTTGCTACATCTTTTCCAGGAGCAGATGCACCAAATTCATTGATACCAATATTCAGACCATCAATACCTGTAAATTTTTGCCATCCAGTAGTAATGCCTGCTTCTAAAGATATTCTTTTTCTGCAATTACTACTCATAATAGAAGAGACGTATTTTTTATCTTGTTTTTCAAATAGTTCCCAGCATGGCACATTAATTATTTGAATTTTTTTGTTGATTTCGTTGCATATTTCAACTGCTAAATGGGCTTCAGATCCAGAAGCAAATAGAATTGCATCTGGATTATCTTCTTCATGTAAAATATATGCTCCTTTATTTACACCTTCTTCAATTTTATCTTCACTAATATTGAGTTTTGGTAATTTTTGTCTAGTAAGCAGAATTGCACTAGGATTTTTTTGATTTTTCATAATTGTTTTAAAACAATAAAAAGTTTCTAACGCATCTGCAGGTCTAAATACAAGAAGGTTAGGAATATTCCTAAGTGACATTGTATGTTCAACTGGCTGATGGGTAGGACCATCTTCACCAACAAAAATTGAATCGTGAGTAAATTCGTACATTACATGAAGTTTTTGAATTGCAGATAATCTAATTGCTGATCTTACATAATCACTAAAAACCAAAAATGTACCACCGAATGGAAAGTGATTTCCATAAAGAGCAATTCCATTCATGATAGCTCCCATAGGAAATTCTCTAACTCCAAATGCTATATTCCTTCCTTTTGGATTGGATGATGAAAAGTCATCATATGAGCTAGCAAAGTTAGTTGTACAGTTTGATCCGTCTAAATCAGCTGAACCTCCGATAATATGCGGAAATTTTTCAGCAAATTCATCTAAAGATAATCCAAATGCTTGTCTTGTTGCCATTAGATTGTCTCCGAAATCTGGAACTGACAATGATTCGAACATTTGACTGAAATTATGATTATCTTTTTCAAATTCATTATCTATTGAAGCTATCTTGTCATTTAAAGAATCAAAATTTCTTTGAAAATGACCAATAATATCTTCATTGCAGAAAAATGAATCCTGAGGAATTCCAAGTTTCTCTTTTGTGAGCTTAATTTCATCTTCACTGAATGGAGAACCATGAGATTTAGGGCTATGTTCTAAGCTATGGCTTCCTTTTGCTATAATAGTTTTTCCAATTATTATGCTTGGCTTATCACTCGACTGCGCATTCTTTAAAGATAATCTTATTTCATCGTGATTATGACCATCAATTTCTTGAACATGCCATCCCATGGCATCATAAAGTTTGGCATAATCTGTTGAATCAACTCTAGAAGTATTTCCTGCAATCTGAATATCATTTTTATCATAAAACATGATGAGATTTGATAATTTCCAATGACCTGCAAGAGTGCTAGCTCCAAGAGCTATTGGTTCTTGTAAGTCGCCATCACCTGCTAAAATGTATGTAAATCTTTTCAATGATGAATTAGATGAAGCTTTTTCTGCTAGGGCCATTCCAATCCCCATTCCTACTCCTTGTCCAAGTGGACCAGTATTTGCATCAACACCTGGAGTCTCTATTTCTGGATGACCTGGAGTTAAGCTCCCTAATTTTCTAAAATTTTTCAGATCATCCATTTTTAAGTAGCCACATAAATACAATATGGAATAAATGAGCATGCATGTATGACCAACTGACAATACCACTCGATCTCTATTTTCCCAATCAGGATTTTTCGGATCAATTGTTAGAAATTCAGAATACAAAATGTAGGTAAAGTCTGCTAAAGACATTGGACCGCCCGGATGTCCTGAATTAGCATTTCTAACTCCATCCATTACTAGTCCTTTGATAATATTTACTGTATGTAAATCTTTTTGTTTATCATTTAATTTATTGAAATCTGTCATAGGATTATTACTCATTTTGAGTACATTGTATTAATAGTTTCTATAGGATTTTCAGATTGAAATACTTGCGATCCTGCAACAAGAATATCACCTCCAGCTGCTATTACATCTTTATAATTTTCAAGTTTAATACCTCCATCAACCTGAATCATAATTTTATCTCTAATTTTCTGCTCAATAAGATATTCATTTATTTCAGAGATTTTTTGAATTGTTGAAGGAATAAAGCTTTGTCCACCAAACCCAGGCTCAACTGACATAACAACTATGTAATCGATGAATTCTATATATTTTTTTAAAATTGAAAATGGCGTTTTAGGCTTTATAGCAATCCCACATTTCAAACCATTTTTTTTGATCATATTGATTAAAATTTTAGGTGGGAACGTAAAGCGTGATTCAGTTGCTTCAATATGAAATGATATTCCGTCCGCTCCTGCATCAATAAAGGGTAGAAGCATATCAAAAGGATTGCTAACCATTAAATGTACATCAAAAAATAATTCAGAATGTTGTCTTAAAGATTTTACCAGTCCAGGTCCAAAAGAAAGATTTGGCACAAATTGTTGATCCATGATGTCTAAATGAAGCCATTCCGCTTTTGAGTCATTACAAAATTCAACTTCTTTCTGAAGATTTGAAAAATCAGCGCCTAATATAGACGGAGCAATTATAGGATTTTTTGCATTAGACATGATACTAAAGCTACATAAAAAAATTTTCTAATAGCAAAGGAATTGTTGATATATATCAATGTTTTTTTTATCTTAGACCGACTAGTCGGTTTATGAACAAAAATCTTCAAAGCGATAAAAAAAATAATATTTTGATGGCTGCTGTTAAAGTTTTAACTAATAAAGGTTATTACAGTAGCACAATGGATGATATTGTAGCAGAATCAAAAATGAGTAAAGGTGCAATTTATCATTATTACTCAAGTAAAAAAGACGTATATCTTGCAGTAATCGATATGTGGGAAAATCAAACCCAAGAATTGCTTGCACCAGCGGTAGATGAAGATTCCAGTGCAAAAGCAATAAAGAAACTTTTCAACCTTTTAGCTAAACAGCTTAAGATTGATGGAAGTTTTTTTAATTGCCTTCCAACATTGTGGGCAATTGCAAGACATGATGATGATTTTAGAAAGAAGATGCAGAAAGTTTATAATCGTTTTCAAAGATTTATTGAATTAATAATTTTAAGAGGCATAGAAAGTAAAGAGTTTGTCAATTTGAAGCCTGATAATGCTAAAACTCCAGCTTTATCATTAATACTTAATTTTGAAGGTATTTTTTGGTTTAATATCTTTAATTCAAAGTACGTTGACGCTGAAAAATATATTGAAGAAATTTCAAGCTCTATTTTATATGTCTATACTCAAAGAAAAGGGGAAAAATAATGTCAAAAGAACAATCAGTCGATTTTAGTAAAATTAAAACAGGAGGAACATTTCTAACTAATGTTGTCGGATCTGAACAAGTGTTTTGTAAAGAACTATTTTCTGATGAAGAAAAGATGATTTATGAAGCAATGCGTGATTTTGCAACAAATGAACTTTTACCATTATCACAAAATGAATTAAACAAGAAAGATGAAAAATTAATCAGAAAGCTTGTGGAGCAAATGGGTGAATTAGGATTTTTAGGAATCGATGTTCCTGAAAAATATGGTGGTTCGGAAATGACAAAAACTGGAATGTGTATACTTGCTGAAGGTATATCTTTTTGCGGTAGTGCATCTTTCTGTACTGTATGGAACGTACAAACCTCAATTGGTTCTTTAGGTATTATTTGGTACGGTAATGATGAGCAAAAGCAAAAATGGTTGCCAGGTATTTGTTCTGGAGAAAAAATTGCAGCATTTGGTTTAACTGAGCCTGAAGCTGGTTCTGATGCTACAAACTCTAAAACCACAGGTGTTCTTTCTGAAGATGGGAAGCACTACATTTTAAATGGTCAAAAAATCTTCATTTCAAACGGTGCATGGGCAGATACTTTTATTGTAGCATTGAAAATTGATGGAAAGTTTTCTTCCATAGTCGTTGAAAAAGGTACACCTGGATTTGAAATTGGAAAAGAAGAAAAGAAGATGGGTATGGAAGGATCTTCAACTGTTCCATTGTACTTTACAGATTGTAAAGTTCCTGTAGAGAATTTGCTAGGTAATGTTGGCGATGGTGCCGGTCCTGCATTTTGTGGATTAAATATTGGTCGATTTAAGCTAGGTGCTTCTGCAATTGGAGGAATGATTTTAGGTATGGAGCGTGCAGTTGAGTATGCCAAGGAGAGAAAAGCTTTTGGACAATATATTTCTGATTTTGGATCTATTAAGGAAAAGTTGGCTTCTGCGGCTATCCTTACTTATACATTAGATAGTACTTGTTATTCCGTTATTGGTAAACAGACAGAAGCTATCAATGAATTAGATAAGGATGATCCTAAATACTATATTAAACAGGGTAATACCACTGAAAAATATATTGCCGAAAATTCTATTGTAAAAGTTTATGGAAGTGAGTCTGCAGAACAATTAATTGATCATTGTTTTCAGATTTTTGGAGGATATGGTTTTATTGAAGAATATCCAATGGCTCAAGCTTATAGAGATAATAGAATCAATAAGATTTGGGAAGGAACAAATGAGATTAATAAAATGCTTTGTGGAAGAGCAATGATTACAAAAGCTCTTAGCGGAGAGATAGGATTTAAAGAATACTTAGAAAAAGTTGATAGCTATTGTAAAGACGGCCTTGATAGTGGTTATGAAGGAGATTATAAGGATGAAGTGGAGTGTATTGAAGCTGCCAAAGCTCTTTATGCTATTTGTCTTAATGAGTCTTTAAGTAAGCATGGTCAAGATATAGGAACTGAGCAAGTAATTATTGAGAATCTTGCTAACATTCTTATTTATTGCTATGTAGCTGATTCAACTTTATCAAGAGTTATGCAGCACAAAGATTTTTATGAAACTAAAAATCAAATTGTGCCTGAACTATGTGCTAAAGTTTACACTGCTGAGCAAGGAATTAGGGTTATGGAATACACATATAAAATATTAAATAACATTTATAATGGTGATATTCCAGCTGATTTAAATGCAAAGCTTGGTGCTTTAAAAGAAAGACTTTCTTTATCAACCGACACAATTGGTTTGAAGAAAATAATTGGAGAAAAAGTTGTCGAATCTGGTGGATATCCAGTTCAAAGCTTTTAAGGAGGAAAAATGAGTAATAAAGCTGTAATTATTGATGGAGTTAGATCTCCAATAGGCACAAAAGGTAGCCCAATGATTGGAATGAGATCAGATGAAATTGCTGGGCAAGTAATCAAAGGTTTATTAGATAGAAATAAAGAGTTAGATGTTAAATTAATCGAAGA
>LUMP01000195.1_pt1 | contig 24656 bp, 23 predicted proteins | sample 729641 | NCBI WGS metagenome assembly LUMP01 (sample SAMN03860260, study PRJNA289734) | marine metagenome | biome: seawater column; feature: ocean; material: water; isolation source: Red Sea water column Station 12 - depth 47m | place: Saudi Arabia: Red Sea | collected 2011-10-15 | depth 47 m | reverse complement strand
TGATAGGAGTAAAGTTAACGGGTAATCTTAATGGTTGGACTTCAGCTAAGGATGTTATACTGAAAGTTGCAGGAATTTTAACTGTAAAAGGTGGAACAGGTTATATAATAGAGTATTTTGGAGATGGTGCTGAATCTCTCTCGTGTACTGGTAAAGGAACAATTTGTAATATGGGTGCTGAGGTTGGAGCTACAACATCCATTTTTGCCTATGATGATTCAATGGAGAGATATCTTATTTCAACAGACAGGCAAGATGTAGTTGAAGCTGCAAGTATTATCAAGCACGAATTAAGATCTGATGATGAAGTCTATAAAAATCCAGAGAAATATTATGACCAAATCATTGAAATTGATCTAGATAAATTATCTCCTCACATAAATGGACCTTTTACTCCAGATCTAGCTACACCAGTTAGTGAGATGAAGGCTAAAGTTGAATCTGAAGGTTGGCCTAATGAAATTCAATGGGGCTTGATAGGATCTTGTACGAACTCATCCTATGAAGATTTATCAAGAGCTGCGTCAATTGCAAAACAAGCACTAGATAATAAAATAAAAATCAAATCTAAACTTGGAATCAATCCTGGATCCGAACAAGTAAGATATACAGCTGAAAGAGATGGGATTATTGATATTTTTGAAAAACTTGAAAGTAAAATCTTTACTAATGCATGTGGACCGTGTATTGGACAATGGAATAGGGAAGGTGAAGATAAATCTGAAAAGAATTCTATAATACACTCTTTTAATAGAAACTTTGCAAAAAGGGCAGATGGTAACCCGAACACTCATGCATTTGTTTCATCTCCTGAAATGGTGATGGCAGTTGCTCTTTCGGGTAAACTTGACTTTAACCCTTTGACAGATAAGCTAATGAATGAAGATGGTGAAGAAATTATTCTCAGCCCACCAATTGGTGATGAGTTACCTTCTAAAGGTTTTGCATGTGAAGATAATGGGTATATAGAGCCTCCTCTTGATGGTAAAGACATAGAGATTATAATTAATCCTGAATCTCAAAGGCTTCAAAAACTTGAACCTTTTCTTCCTTGGGATGGAAAAAACATAATGAATGCGAGGCTGCTTATTAAAGCTCACGGTAAGTGTACGACAGACCATATTTCTATGGCAGGTCCATGGTTAAGATTTAGAGGTCACCTTGACAATATATCGGATAACTGCTTAATTGGAGCAGTCAACCACTTCAATATGAAAACTAACAGTGTTAAGAACTTAATCACAGGTGATTATGGTCCTGTTCCTGAGACTCAAAGATTTTATAAGAAAAATGATATTGATACAATTGTTGTAGGAGATCATAATTATGGAGAGGGTTCATCAAGAGAACATGCTGCAATGGAGCCAAGACATCTAGGAATTAAGGTAGTTATTGTTAAATCTTTTGCAAGAATCCATGAGACTAATTTAAAGAAGCAGGGTATGCTTGCACTAACTTTTGACAATGAATCTGATTATGATAAAATACAAGAAGAAGATACTTTTAACTTTATAGATCTAGAGTCATTTTCTCCTGGTAATCAATTAAGTCTAGAAATAGTCCACAAAGATCAATCAAAAGAAATTATAAAACTTAATCATACCTTTAACTCTCAACAAATAGAGTGGTATAAAAATGGTTCCGCCTTAAATTTAATAAAAGCTAATAATTTGTGATGAAAGATTTGAAATATTTAATGTCATATTCAATTGCCTTTATGGCATTTTTAGGTATTTCAATTGGAGGTTTCTACAATTATTTAGCTGTTATTTACACATTTGTTTTTATACCTGTCTTGGAAGTTCTTGTTAAAAGAAGTGATGAAAAATATACAGAGCAAGAAAAAGCAAACAGACTATTAGATCCTTTTTTTGATATTCTTTTGTATTTAAATATTCCGATTGTTTTTGGAATTTTCTTTTTCTCACTTGATAAGTTAATTTTGACTACTTCAATTTCGGATATTGTAGGTATAATTCTATCTGCAAGTATAGTTATGGCTACTAATGGAATTAATGTAGGACACGAGCTGGGTCACAGAAGGTCATTATTTGCTAGAACCTGCTCAAAACTTCTATATCTTCCATGTCAATATATGCACTTTTACATTGAGCACAACTTTGGACATCATATAAATGTTGCAACCCCAGAAGACCCCGCTACAGCAAGGTATAAGCAAAACCTTTATAGTTTTTGGATAACATCAGTTGTTAGGACATATATAAGTGCATGGAAAATTCAGTTAAGACTTTTGAAAGTTTCTAAAAGAAGTTTTTTCTCAATTAAAAATGATATGATTTTCTATACATTATTTCAGCTGTTATTCATAGCTCTGATATATTATTACTTTGGACTTTACATTACTTTGTTATCTATTTTAATGTCTGTAATTTCATTTCTGTTTTTAGAGACTATCAATTATGTTGAGCATTATGGTCTTTTGAGAAAAAAAGAGTCTAATGGAAGATATGAGAGAGTAAAGCCTCATCATTCCTGGAATTCAAATCACACAATTGGAAGAATAGTATTGTATGAGCTTACTAGGCACAGTGACCATCACTTTAAGTCTTCAAAAAAATATCAAGTATTAGAATCTTTAGATGACTGTCCTCATCTACCTTATGGATATCCAACTTCTATATTATTGTCACTTATTCCGCCAATATGGTTTGGTATAATGAATCCATTGGTAAGACATCACATGGGATATTCTGAATAATTAATTATGACCAATGTCACAAACATGATCATCAATTGAATTTGATGTAATATACCTTTCACCGAACCCTTCATACCAGCTACAGTCAAGATATCTTAATCCCTCAAATTTTTTTTCAAAAAATCTATTCTTTGATTCAATAAAACCATTGTATGTATTCGGAAATGGTGAGGAAGGATGCATTATATCGTCAGGGTTTGAACTATGCCCGAACCTTAAAACATCATGACCAAATTCATGGTACATTAAGCCTAATTTTTCCCATATGTTAATGTCACTCCAGTATCTGAAAGCAATGCCTACTCTTACTCTTGAGTCATCACAAGAAGAAGCGGCATAGGCTCCATAGTCAAGAACTTGACCTGATGCAAAAAGCGCATCAGATTCAAATTCATAATAGATATCAACATCTGTATTTAATTTATCGTAATCAGGACTTCCAAGCATTGAACATTTTGCATCTTCTACAAAAATATCCCAAAATGCGTAAAGGTCATCAGTGTCAAAGTTAGGATTTGTTACTCTACTATAATCTGCGCAGCTATAAAATATCTCTTCAGGTATTTCCTCATATGTAAGTGAATTTTTAGAGCAGGAAACTAAAAGAATATAAAAAAGGACTACTAGCTGTCTGTAGGGCATGAAATATATTTGATACCTGGAAAGGATCTTTTGAACATTCTATCTTTAGCCTCTATGAAACCATTTATATCAATATCACTTCTTGTACTTGAGGGATACATTATATCAGCTGGGCTTGAGCTGTGTTCATATTTATATACATCATGTCCAAATTCATGATACATAATCCAAAGTCTTTGTAAAAGATTTTTCTCAGTCCATTCGTTATATAATACACCAACATTAACAATAGCATCATTGCAATATCCTGAGAAAGTAGAGTATGCAATATGATCAGGGGTTACACCTTGTGAAATTTGAGCAGCAGTTCTGTATTCGAAAAAAATGTTTAATTGAGAATGTTGTTCATCAAAGTCTTGACCTCTAGTACACTTGACATCAGCAACAAATTTATCCCAATACTGCATTAAATCGTCTTGGTTTGTTGTTTTTGGATCTAAAACGTCACTGTAACTAACACAGCTGTATAATTGTTCAAACTCTTCTTCAATGATCAAATCATCTGAGTCTAATTCATTTGACTTAGAACAAGCTAAAACTAGAGTTAAGCTAATACCGATATAAAGAGTTTTATTTAACATAATAAATTTTTTGTAGCGAGAGGGAGATTTGAACTCCCGACCTCCGGGTTATGAATCCGACGCTCTCACCAACTGAGCTACCTCGCCAAATTTAAGAAATGCAAATATATGAAACAAATATCAACATTGAGAAGCTAAAAATTTGTTTATTAATGTAAATACTAACTTTTTTTAATATATTGACTGCAATTTAAATCCAATGAGTCAAAAGAAAGAATTTGTTTTAGAATATGATTTTCAATCATCTCCACAATTGTTGTTCCAGTACTTGTCAACTCCATCTGGACTCTCAGAGTGGTTTTCTGATGATGTAAACTACAGGGGGGAAAAATATACTTTTTTTTGGGGTGAATCAGAAGAGTATGCAAGAGTTTTATCTAAGAAACAAAATGAAAAGATTAGGTTTCAATGGATAAATGGAGAATCTGATGAAGAGGACTATTTTTTTGAATTCAGAATTCAAATGGATGAAATTACTAAAGATGTCTCCTTAATAGTTACTGATTTCTCTGATGAAGAAGAAATTGAAGAAGCAAAGTTGTTATGGGATAGTCTTATTTCAGATTTAAAGCAAGTCTTGGGATCTTCTTAATTTAAAGAAATATCGTCAGGCGAGTTTGACCAAATTTTATATTTATTATCAAGCTCATTAATAATTTTGTTCCAGCTGTTTTTGTTTCCTAAATCAAAAATATCCTTATCTAGTCTATCAATTACTATCCAGCTATTGCTTTCAATCTCATCATTTAACTGTTCTGTTTCCCAACCAGAATATCCCTGAAAAAAAAGGACATCTTCTAAATCAATTTTACCTGCTTCCACTTTGTCAATAATTAGTTGCACATCATTACCCCAATAAAGATTGTCATCGATTACAAGACTCTCGTTGTATATATTATGATTTCTAATTATATAAAATGTATGTTCAGATACTGGACCACCAAAGTTGAATTCATACTTCTTTCCAAAGGAATTGTTTTTATTTTTTATTAGAAAGAGACCTCCTGGTCTATTTAAAATGAAACCAGTATGACCCTCATCAGTTTCATCTACTATCAATATAATAGATTTATAAAATATCATATCACTTAGTAAACTTGGTGATGAAATTAAAATTTTGCCTTTCATAATAAAAAAAAGAGCTTCAAAATGAAGCTCTTTTACACATTTTTTAAATGAATTTAAAACTTAGTTCACTGAGCTTGATAGTTCAGCTCCAGCTTTAAATTTAACAACTTTCTTAGCTGGAATTTTAATTGTTGCACCAGTTTGTGGGTTTCTACCATCTCTTGCAGCTCTTTGAGAAACTGACCAAGATCCGAAACCAACTAGTGAAACTCTTCCACCACCTTGTAAAGTTGAACTTACACTCCCTAGAAAAGATTCTAGAGCTTTTTTCGCTGATGCTTTAGAAATACCAGCGTCAGCTGCCATAGCATCAATTAATTCTGATTTGTTCATATCACTTAATTTTAATGTTTAAATAAAGATATAGGTTTATAGGTAAGTCCCAATAAATAAGGGCTTAAAACTCAATTTTTGTTAATAAATATGCTGTTTTTGTTGATAATATGCCTGATTTTACTAGTAAACACGGGAATTTTCATCAAATTTATATCCATTAAGAAGATCTTTTACCATCATTTCTTTCTTGTTCTCTAGCTGAATTTTGATACAATTTATAATACCATCTTTTGAATTAATATGTATTTTATCATTATTAACTAATACTTTTCCAATAGATGACTCTTTAAAATTACTTCTACTAAATAGACTTGCTTTTAAAATCTTCATTCTAATCTCTTTATCTCCATTTTTTAAAGTTGTCCATGATCCAGGTCTAGGTGATAGACCTCTAATCATTCCTAAAATTTTATCAATATTATCATTCCAGTTAATTCTTGTATTTCTTGCATTTAACTTAGGGGCCATATTTAAATCTTTATTTTCGTCTTGCTTTTGAATTTTAGCTTTACCGCTAGCAACAATCTTAATCGTCTTTAACAAAACCTCTGAACCAATAACTGACAGTCTATTATATAGACTTTTAAAATCATCATCATCATTTATTAAAATTTCTTGTTTTAGTATAATATCTCCATGATCAATTTTTTCATTAATAAAAAATGTTGTAACACCTGTAATTCTCTCATTATTTATTAAAACCCAATTAATTGGTGCAGCTCCTCTATAGTCAGGAAGAAGAGACGCATGAAGATTGATTGTGCCAAGTGCTGGTATCGAAAATACTTCTTTTGGCAATTTTTTAAATGCAACTACAATAAATAATTCAGCACCTAAAGATGAAATTTCATCTAAAAAATCGTCATTTGTGAGGTTTTCAGGTTGTTTAACTGGGATATTATTATTAGATGAAAACCTTTTAACTTCACTCTCATTAATTTTCAACCCTCTTCCTGATTTTTTATCTGGTGACGTAACAACACATAAAACATCAAAGTTGTCATTAATTACTTTTAATGATTTTACTGCAAAATCTGGAGTTCCAAAAAAAATTATTTTTGTTTTTTTCATTGAATATTGTTTATAATAAATTCTACTCTTTCTTTAACACTAAAATTTGGAACTTCAACACTTAAGATTGAAGATTCATCATAAATTTGATATATAAATGGAGAAATTTTCATTGCTTCTTCGTATTCCTCAATTCTATTATCATCTTTGGTGTATATCTCTTTCCAAGATGGAAAAATAAAGACCATATCATACTTATAATTTTTTAGTAATTCTTCCCAATAATCAGTTGATTGATTTATGGATCTTAAGTATGCAGTAATCTCATGTACACCTCTATCATAAAAAATGATATCATTTTTACATGAAATATTTATAGCAGCATTATAATCACTATCTCTCTTTGTAAGGATTTCTTTGCTAATTTTAATTGGGTCTAATTTAAAACTTGAGCCCTTCAAACTATAATCTGATAGAATATCTCTAGCAGCCTCATCAAAGCAAACAAAACCTAATTTCTTAAGTTCATTTAAGACAGAGGTTTTTCCTGTACTTGGCCCTCCAGCTAAAACAATTCTTTTATTCTTTTTCTCATTTAACATACCAGACAAATGATTGATTATATTTGCATCACATTACAAAATTAATTGCCTTGTCTAATAAAAGCACTAAATCTGAAGATTTTTATTTAAGATTTAAAGATCAGCTACTTGAATCTCAGGATTGGCCAGGTATTTACATATTTAAATTCATTGTTAAAGACAAGAGTGAAGAATATGATCAGTTAAAAAAATATCTAAATAATTACGAAGGAAAAAAATCTTTAAAATCCTCGTCAAATAATAAATTTTTGAGCTTGACGTTTGAATACTATGCAGATTCACCTGTTGATGTAATTAATATATATAAGGGTATAGAGAATATAGATAATATAATTAGCCTTTAGTTTGGTAATTAATTTCTTAAATTGCGAGATATGAATTCATTAGAATATAATACTGAAAGAAAAAAGCTTATTATACCAGAATATGGGAGACATGTTCATCAAATGGTTGACCAAGCAGTTTTGGTTAAAGATAAAGAGGAGAGGAATAAAATGGCTAAGGCAATAATCGGTGTAATGGGTAATCTAAACCCCCATCTAAGAGATGTTCCAGATTTTCAACATAAACTTTGGGCTCAACTATTTATAATGTCAGATTTTCAGCTTGATGTAGATAGTCCGTTTGAAAAACCTTCAGAGGATATCTATAAAAATAGCAAACCTAATAAACTTAATTATCCGCAAAGTCATCCCAAATATCGTTTCTACGGAAATAATATTAAAAAAATGATTGATATAGCTATTGGATGGGAGGATGGAGATTTAAAAAACAAACTTGTTTTAAATATCGCTAACCACATGAAGAAATGTTTCCTTAACTGGAACAAAGACTCAGTAGAGGATAAAGTTATTGTCGATCATCTATTAGATATGTCTAACGGAGACTTAAAACTTAAAGATTCAGATTTACCTTTAACGGATTCAAGTGAATTTCTTAAAAATAAAATCAAGACCTCAAATCATAAACAAAATAAAAACAGAAAAAAGACCAAAAGAAGATTTTAATGTCTAGTATTAGAGTTAAAGGCGGTAAAAAATTATCTGGGGAGATAACACCTCAAGGTGCTAAAAATGAAGCTCTTCAAGTAATTTGTGCTGTACTTTTAACTGAGAGTGATGTTGTAATCTCCAACATACCAAATATTATTGATGTAAATAAACTAATAGATATTCTTAAAAATTTGGGTGTAAGTGTTTCAGAAATTGATAAAGGTAAATTTACTTTTAACGCTCAGAACATTGACCTAAATTATTTAAATAGCTCAGGATTTGCTAATGATGCAAAATCTTTGAGAGGTTCGATAATGTTGGTAGGTCCTTTACTATCTAGATTTGGTTCTGCTTCAATACCTAGGCCTGGTGGTGACAAAATTGGTAGGAGAAGATTAGATACTCATTTTGACAATCTTGAAAAACTCGGTGCAGAGCTTAATTATGTGTCAGAAGAAAAAACATATTCAATTGAATCTAAAGGAAGACTTATCGGTACAGAAATACTTCTAGATGAAGCATCTGTTACAGGAACAGCAAATATAATTATGGCCTCTGTTCTTGCTGAAGGAAATACATCTATTTATAATGCTGCATGTGAACCTTATATTCAACAATTATGCTCAATGTTAAATAACATGGGAGCTGATATAACTGGTATTGGTTCTAATTTATTGAGTATTAAAGGAGTTGAAAAATTAAATGGAACAACTCATACTATTCTACCTGATATGATTGAAATAGGAAGTTGGATTGGGTTAGCAGCGATGACAAGAAGTAAACTTAGAATTAAAAATGTGTCATGGGAAAACTTAGGTCAAATTCCTGATGTTTTCAGAAAACTTGGTATTACAATTCAAAGAGATGGCGATGACATGCTTATACCTGAGCATAAGAACGGATATTCAATTACCAATTATATAGATGGTTCAATACTTACTATATCAGATGCTCCATGGCCAGGTTTTAGCCCTGATTTAATATCGGTAATACTTGTTGTAGCAACCCAAGCTAAGGGAAGTGTTCTGGTACATCAAAAAATGTTTGAAAGTAGATTATTTTTTGTAGATAAATTAATTGATATGGGAGCTAAGATAATTTTGTGTGATCCACATAGAGCTTCTGTCATTGGGCATGATTTTAAATCTTCTTTAAAATCTACTATTATGACATCTCCTGATATTAGAGCAGGGATAGCACTTTTAATTGCTGCTTTATCTGCAAAAGGAGAAAGTATAATACAAAATGTTGACCAAATAGATAGAGGGTATGAAAATATCGTAAAAAGACTAAAAAAATTAGGGGCTGAAATTGAAAGAATCTAATCTATCTTTTAGATATTTTATTATTTGATATACCTCTCTGTAAATTACATTTAAATCTATCAACACCATTCTCTCTTAATACAGAATGTTTAGTTTTTCTACCAGAGACTCTTTCTCTCCATAGCTTAAAGCTATTTCTTTTTAAATTATTACGCATAAGGCTTATCAATTCTTTCTCATTTATATTAAATTGATTAAAAATAGCTTCAAATGGTGTCCTATCTTCCCATGCCATTTCTATAATTCTATCGATCTCTCTTAAACTAAACTTATTCATTATTTATTTTATTTAAAAAGTTCTCAGCAGTTAATAGATGCTTTTCCTTTTTGTTTATATCCATTTTATCAAAAGTATTTACCAGCATTCTTAATCTTGGATTTTTAATAAAAAAATCTCTTTGTTTGTCCATAAATCTCCAAAACAGACCATCCCATATATCACTCCAGTTACCTTTTTTATAATCACTCATTTTAGATATATAATTGCTGCTACTGATATAGGGTTTTGTAGACATTAATCCTCCATCTGCAAATTGACTCATTCCATATACATTTGGAACCATTACCCAATCAAATGAATCTATAGACACCTCCATGAACCATCTGTAGACTTCATCAGGATCAAACTCACATAATAACATAAAATTTCCTACAATCATTAGTCTCTCTATATGGTGAATATAACCAGTATGACTTACCTTTTTAATCGAGGAGTCCAAAGGTTCTATTCCTGTTGTTCCATCATAGAATGATTTAGGAATTTTACTTTTGAAGCCCCAAAAATTATTGGTTCTTTCAAAACTACCCTTAGCTATATATATACCTCTAATAAATTCCCTCCATCCAATAAGTTGTCTAATAAATCCTTCTGTTGAATTAATTGGAATATCATTTGCTTTCGAGAACTCTAAGCTAATATCTAATAAGTCTTTGATATTTATTAAACCTACATTTAGTAAAGGGCTTAAAATACTATGGTTTAAAGTGAGTTCATCTTTGATTATTGCATCTTCATAATCCCCAAACTCTAAAAATCTATCGTTTAGAAATTGATTTAACCATTCATCAGCCTCATCATATGTAGTGGGGTAATTAAATAAGCCAAGTGATCCAAAATTATTATTAAAATTTTTTTCAACATATTTTTCAGATTCAATGACATAGCTATTTTTTTTTGGATTCTTTATTACTGGGGGGATTTTGTCTTTTGGGAACTTTTTTCTGTTTTGTATATCGTATGTCCATTCTCCGCCTTCTGGTTCACCCTTTGAGTTTATAAGTATGTTTCTTTTTTTTCTTTCTGCTTTGTAGAATGAAGTTTGAAAAAATTTTTGCTTAGAGTCTTTGAAAAAATATTTTAATTCTTCAGTAGAATTAATAAATAGCTTTGATTCATGAACTACCAAGTCAATGTTTAGCTCTTTAGAAAGTCTTTTTATTCTTCGGTCTAGAAGATAATCAACAGGATCGTAAATCTCAATTTTTTTGTATCCTTGACTACTGATATTTTTAATTAATTCAACAATATTAGACTCGTTTTCATAAGAGTTTATATAACTAACATCTAATCCTTTTTTTACAAGATAGTCTTCATAAAACTTCATGGATGATCTGTGAAATGATATTTTTTGTTTGTGAAAATTATATTGATTGAAGAAAAGATCCTCTTCAATAAGAAAAATTTTATAATCAGAGTCAATAAATATGCTTTCTCTGAATAATTGATTAGGAAAAATTATACAACATTTCTTATCCATTTAACCAAATATTTTCATAATCTTTATTAGGATCATATCTTTCTGATTGAAGTGTAGGATTAAACTTTCTAAATGGCATTGAGTCATTTCCAATACCTGCATTATAAAGCCAATTACCATAATTGCTATGAACATCATAATCAATTAGCAATGCTTCAAAATATTCTGCACCTATTCTCCAGTCAACCTTCAGCTCTTTTGTTAAATAATTTGCAACATTTTGTCTACCTCTGTTTGACATGAATCCAGTAGATGCAAGTTCTCTCATATTTGCATTTACGAATGTTTCTTTAGTCTCTCCGTTTATCCAGCTTTTAATCTTTGAGTCTTCTTGTGACCACTCCTTTTCATTCCCATAAATTCCATCTTTGCTAAAAAACTTATTTCGATGTTGCATCGAAACATATTTAAAGAAATCTCTCCAAAGAAGTTCAAAAAACAACCAATAGGTAGATTCATTTTTCTCTACATCATTTTCATATTCCATAAGCTTATTATAAATGTATCTAGCTGATAATGATCCATTTGCAAGCCAGGATGAAAATTTTGAACTGTAGTTTTTTCCAAGTAGACCGTTACGAGTATGTTTATACTTAGATACATTTTTTGTTCTAAAAAAATAATCATCAACCCTAGACTTGCCAGCAGTTTCACCTCCTTTAAATTTGAAAACTGAATTTTCATTAACTTCAAACTCTTCAAATCCTAAGTCATTTAGATTTGGAATATCATAATCAACTTCCAATAAATTATCCTCATTCATTGCCCTAGGAATTGATATTGGACTATTAACCTTTAAGTATTTTTCACATTTTTTTCTAAAATTTGAAAAACCTCTAGGAATGTTTTCATAAATATTTTTAACATCTTCTGGAGAATATAAAAACTGATCAAAATATTTTAGTTTATTTATATTTTTAGGTATAGACTCTTCCTCAATTAGTTCATCCCTTGTCCACTCTCTTTGCATATATATTGAATCAACATCATACTTCAAAATAAATGGTTTAAATGATTCTTTAATCTCTTTAAAATCAATAATAAGAGATATGTTTAGATGATTCAGGTTTTGCTTAAGGTCTGAAATAGATTCAAGTAAAAACTTAGCTCTGTACTTCTCTGTTTTTTTGAATCCATATTGTGTGAATTTAAAATTATTTGGATCTATATTTACATATCCTATAACTCTATCTGATTGATTGACGGCATAGTAAAGTGCAGAATTATCTTCAATCCTTAAATTGTTTCTAAACCAAACTATACTTGTGTTTTTTTTGCTCGACATCTCTTGCTACAATATTTAACTTCAGCCCAATTTTTTTCCCATTTTTTTCGCCAAACAAACTCTAAACCACATGTTGAGCATATTTTTTTAGGTAGGTTAGATTTTTTTACACCTCTCATTAATTAGTTTTAACTGAACTCATACCTCCATCAAATGGTATTATTTGTCCAGTCATCCACTTGCTCTCATCAATAAGCAAAAACTTGACTATTTCAGCAATATCTTTTGCTGATCCAATCTCTTTTAGCGGATGTCTATTTCGAGCATTTTCAATTTTAGTTTCTGAATTAAGGAATTTTTCAGACATTGGAGTGTTGAGAATAGAGGGAGCAATAGCATTTACCCTAATCTTTGGTGCAAATTCAGCAGCTAGTGATCTTGTTAAACCTTCAATAGCACCTTTTGAAGCAGAAACAGAACTATGAAATGGCATTCCCAACTTCACTGCAACTGTGCTAAAGAAAACTACACTTGCACTTTCTGAGGATTGAAGCCTTGGTAAAACAGCCTGAAGAATTTTTACACAACCTAATATGTTAATATTAAAATCATCAATAAAAGTTGACGGTTTTAGACCTTTAAATGGTCTTAAATTAATTGTACCTGGCAAATAGATGAACCCATCTAGGCTGTCAGGAAGCCAATCTGCATTGTAATCTTCATCCAGGTCTAATTTTTGAGCAGTAATATTTGATCCAGAAAACTTATCTGGATTTCGAGTTGATACAAAGACTTTGTGATCATTCTCTAATTTCATTGATAGCTCATAACCAATTCCAGATGAGCCACCTATTAGTAAGATGTTTTTCATTATTTATAATCCCCAAATATTTTTATTAATTCTAGTTGTCTGTATTTAAAAATACTGTTCAATTTAGAATTAATAAATAGGGAGTTTAGAAGCTTTCCTAAAGGACCTAGTGGTAATTTATAATGAATTACATCTTCCATAAGAACACCGCCTTTAATTTCCTTGATGAAGTGTTTGTGGTGCCAAAAACTATATGGTCCAAACCTTTGCTCATCAATAAAGAATTCATTCGTCTTCACTTGTGTTATTTCAGTTACCCAATTAATTTTAATTCCAAGTAAAGGTTTCACAGTATACTGAATAATTTGACCTGGATAAGCTTTCTTCTTATCCCAATCAGTAATATTGAAATCCATAGACTTGGGAGTTATTAATTCCAAATTATTCGGCGATGATAAAAAATCCCATGCTTCATTCAAACTTATGGGTAGCTTTTGTGAATATTTTAACTTAAAGACTTCCATTTATAATTTCTATTAATTTGTTTGTTACTTGAGGTACTGGAAGACCCAAAACACTTGTGTAGCTTCCATTAACATTTTCTACTCCTATCATTCCAATCCAATCTTGTATACCATAACTTCCAGCTTTATCGATTGGATTTATAGTTTCAACATAAAAATCAATTTCTTTTTCAGTTAGAAGTTTGTATGTTACTTTGGTAGTTTCAGTTATTATTTCAAAATTTTTTTTGGTAAGAAAGCCTACAGATGTAATAACATCGTGAGAATTACCTGCAAACATTTTTAGCATTGACTTAGCCTCATTTTTATCTTTCGGTTTACCCCAACACTCATCTTCAAACCAGACTAAAGTATCAGCAAGAATTATTATTTGATTGTTTTCAACTATTTTTTGAAAAGGAGCTGCTTTGTTCTCCATGGAAAATCTTCATTAACGGGGATTGAGTTAACCTGGAAAGAAATTCCAGTCATTTCTAATAACTCTTTTCTTCTTGTTGAGCCTGATCCAAGAATTATACTGTAATTGGAATTATTAATTAAATCCATTTATTATGAATTCTCATTACCTGTTCAATTACATCTCTTACACAACCAAGACCACCATCTTTATGAGATATATAATCGCAAATTGATTTTACGTCAACTGATGCATCTTTCGGACAAGATGAAATTCCAACTACTTTTAGAACATCAATGTCTGGATTGTCATCTCCCATATATAATATGTTTTTTGAATCAATTTTTTTTTCTTTTATAAACTCATCAAAAACTTCAATTTTATTAAATGCTTTAAGAAACACATCTTCAACACCAAGAGAGTTCAATCTTTTTCTAACATTTTCTTGCATTCCACCAGAGATAATAGCTATTCTATAGCCTTTAGAAATAGCATATTTTATAGCGTAACCATCTTTTGCATAAAATTGTCTGTCAATTTTTCCATCATGTGTGTAAATAATTTTTCCATTAGTCATTACACCATCCACATCGAAAATAAATGTGGTAATATCTTTTAATCTTGTCTTGTAAGAATCCATAATATTTTAAAGATGCAAATTTAATTAAACTTTAACACCTAATTGTTTAGAATTATTCTAAATATTAAAAATTCATATTTATCTTTGGGGCCTACAAATGGGTTCAAAAATTTTACAGTTTCTCTTCTCGACAAAATTCATGCTTGTATTGCTGATTTTGTTTCCCATAGCTATGGGTATTGGTACTTTTTTAGAGAGCTGGTATTCTACAGATGCTGCAAGAATTTGGATTTATAATGCATGGTGGTTTGAACTTCTCATGCTTTTGCTTATGGTTAATTTCATGGGTAATATCAAGAAGTATAATCTACTGAGTAAAGAGAAACTATCAGTACTAATACTTCATCTTTCTTTCATCTTTATTTTACTTGGTGCCTTCGTAACAAGATACATAGGCGATGAGGGGGTAATGCCTATAAGAGAAAATAATGTTTCTAATACTTACCTTTCAGAAAAAACATATTTAACTGTTTTTGTAGATGGAACTGAGGATGGTGTACCTCAAAGAAAAACATTAAAGTCATACCTTCTTTTATCTGAACATGTAAATAATGACTTCACAATAAATGATGATTTTTACTCCAAAGATTTTTCCATTTCATACGATGATTATAAAGAAAATGTAACAGAAGGTCTAGTCCTTGACCCCTCTGGAGAAAGATATATAAAACTTGTGGAGGCTCTAGATGGAAATAGGCAAGATCATTATATCAAGGAAGGGCAGGTTACTAGTATACAAAATATACTTTTCTCATTTAATTACTACCAAAAAGGTGCTATAAATATTACTTCTGAAGCAGGTGAGTATTATATAGAATCTCCGTTTGATGGAATCTATACTATTATGTCTAACCAACAAAGTGCAGAATTAAATAAAGATAAAAAACAGCTACTTGAATTAAGATCTCTTTATCAAATACCTGGATTTCAATTTGTTTTTCCTGAACCTGCATTAAGAGGAGTTTTTGAGATTGTAGATGCTGAGGTAACTGATAGGGAAGTTGAGGATGCTTTATACCTTAAGGTAAATTATAATGGAAAGTCAAAGGAAGTCTCTCTATTAGGTGGTAGAGGGTATGTTAATAATCCTAAGAAAGTAACTATTGATGATCTTGATTTTTATCTATCATATGGTTCAGATGAGGTGCAGCTTCCATTTAGTATTAAGCTAAACGACTTTATTGCTGAAAAATATCCAGGTACTGAGAATAGCTATTCATCATTTAAAAGTAAAGTAACTGTTGAGGATGATAAAATATTTGACTACGACATCTTTATGAATAATATTTTGAATCATAAGGGATACCGTTTTTTTCAAGCATCATTTGATCCTGATGAAAAGGGTACTGTTCTATCAGTAAATGATGATTTCTGGGGAACATTTATTACATATGCTGGATATCTTCTTTTGTTTTTTAGTATGACTGCAATATTCTTTGTTGGTAATACAAGATTTAAATTTCTTGCAAAACAACTAAATAAAAAGACCTCTTTAATCTTTTTTCTTTTATCCTCAACCATATTATCTGCCCAGAGTCTAGATGCAAACTTAAAAACTGAATTCATCGATTCAATCATTTCAGAAAGTGCGATTTCAAAGGATCATGCAAATAGTTTTGGTAAGATTATTATTCAAGATAGTGGTGGGAGAATGAAACCAGCTAATACTTTTTCATCTGAATTATTGAGAAAGGTTAGTAGGTCAAACTCTTACAATGGTTTAAACTCAGACCAAGTTTTAGTATCAATAATGGACAATCCAGGTGTATGGTTTAATGCTCCAATTGTTTACATCAAATCTGGACAAAAAGGAGATACCATAAAGAAAATAATTGGTATAGATGAAAAAATAAAAAAAGCACCACTAGTTTCTTTCTTTGACTCACTTGGTAATTATAAGCTTGCAAATAACCTTGAAAAAGCATATTTGTCTAATGTTCCATCTCAAATCGAAAAAGATATTATTGAGCTTGACAGAAGAGTAAATTTACTTTATTCTGCTTTAGAGGGAAAAATTATGAGAATATTTCCTGTCCCAAATGATATTAATAACAAATGGATTTCATATCCTGAAATTTCCGAATATAGTTATGAAGGAGCTGATTCTCTCTATGTTAATAATGTTCTAAACCTCTATTTTCAAACATTAAGAGTAGCAAGACAGGACCAAGACTACACTCAGTCTGAAGAGCTTTTAGAGAGCATTAAAGGGTTTCAGAAAAAATACGGAAGTAAAGTGATGCCATCTGACTTCAAAATCAATTCAGAGGTTGTTTACAACAAAGCAGATATATTTAACAGACTTTATAAATGGTATCTCTTTGCAGGTCTTGGTTTGCTTTTAATTCTAATTTTTCAAATATTTTATGACAATAAGTTTACTAGTCATCTTATCAAGCTTTTTGAGTCACTAATAATCACTCTATTTGTTTTTAATACCATTGGCCTTGCAGCTAGGTGGTATATTGCGGGGCATGCTCCCTGGAGTGATGCATATGAATCAATAATTTTTGTTGCCTGGGCTACTGTAATATTTGGAATTATTTTTGGCAGAAAATCATATTTTACACTTGCCTCATCTACATTTGTCGCATCAATTATTCTTTCTATTGCAAATATGAATTGGCTTGATCCTTCTATAGCTAATCTTCAGCCAGTTCTAGATAGTTATTGGTTAATGATTCATGTTGCTGTTATTGTTGGTAGTTATGGTCCATTTGCAATAGGTATGATACTTGGTATTGTGACCTTATTTTTAACTATAATTGCCACAAAGAAGAATAGAAAAATTTTTTCTAGGAAACTTGAGGAGCTCACCATTGTCAATGAATTATCTCTTACTATAGGATTAGTTATGCTTACTATAGGTAACTTTTTAGGAGGAATGTGGGCAAATGAAAGTTGGGGTAGATATTGGGGATGGGACCCAAAAGAAACATGGGCCCTAATTAGTATAATGATTTATACTGCTGTTCTTCATTTAAGAATTATACCTAGGTTGAATAATAAATGGTTATTTAATTTGATGAGTATTATTTCTTTTGCAGCAATTATGATGACGTATTTTGGAGTAAACTTTTATTTAGTTGGACTTCATTCATATGCATCTGGTGATAAAGTTATTACACCAGATTTTGTTTATTATTCAACCGTTTTTGTATTCATTTTAGGCTTAATTTCTTATTTTGCAAATAAGAAAACCAAAGTACTTTAATGTTAAATATTAATATTGAAAACGAATACTCTCGCTTAAAAACTGTCATCCTTGGAATAGCTGATAATCTTGGAAATCCACCTTCTGAATCAGATGCTTTTGATCCTCGGTCCCTTTATCATATTAAGAATAACTCATATCCACTTGAGGAAGATTTAAAAAAAGAAGTGGAGAGCTTTAAAAAAAAACTTACCAAGCATAATGTCGAAGTATTAAGGCCGAATAATGTTAGTGATTGTAATCAAATTTTTGCAAGAGACCTAGGCTTTGTAATATCTAATATGTTTTTCTTATCTAATATTGTGCCTAATCGGCAGGATGAAATTGAAGGAATAAAGGAAATATTAAATCATTTAAATGTTGGGGTTATTAAGCTGCCAGAATTCATGCATATAGAAGGAGGTGATATAATCGTTCATAATGACAAGGTTTTTATTGGAACGTATTCTGAAGAAGATTATCCTTCTCTAATTACAGCTAGAACTAACAATGAATCAATAGATTATCTAAAAAGAATAATTAATAACAAAGAAATAATCCCAATTGATATTAAAAAATCTAATACAAATATTTTTGAAAATACTCTTCACTTAGATTGCTGTTTTCAGACTATATCAATGGATAAAGCAATTGTTTGCCCTGATGGTTTTAAGAAAAAAGATGATGTTGAATATCTAATAAAACTTTTTGGTAAAAAAAACATCTTCCTTGCAAGCCCAGAAGAGACTTTTATGTTGACATCAAATGTTTTAGTTATTTCCCCTGAAATAATTGTTTCTCATTCAAAATTTAAAAGGTTAAATAAATGGCTTGAAGAAAAAGGTGTATTAGTAGAAAAAGTAGATTATTCAAATGTTTCGAAAATGTCAGGTCTTTTTAGATGTTCAACTTTACCATTAACAAGAGAAATATGATGCATTTTACTTCAAATATTTTGATGATTAGTCCAGAAAAATTCAGATCTAATGAATTTACAATGAATGATAATGTTTTTCAATCCAGGGAAGTAGTTGATTCCGAGGTATCTATTAAAGCTATTGAAGAGTTTGAAAAATTAAAAAATACAATATCTGATAATGGTGTCTCAGTATATTCGCTAAAGGGTGACAGTTCAAATGATACTCCTGATGCTGTATTTCCTAATAATTGGATATCTTTTCATCATAATAATAATGCGGTTATATACCCAATGTTTGCAGAAAACAGAAGACTTGAAAGACAATCTGGTATTTTGAGAAAACTTTCAGAAAAAGGAATCAATATTGAAATAACTCATGATTATTCTAGTTATGAAAATCAAAATAAATTTTTAGAGGGTACAGGAAGTATGGTTCTTAATCGTAAAAATAATATAGCATACTGTGCTCTATCAAATAGGTCCAATAAGGAGCTGTTTATGAAATTTTGTAATGATCTAAATTATAGCCCAGTGTTATTTAATTCTATTTATGAGTCTAAACCTATATATCATACTAATGTTTTGATGTCAATCTGTAATAACTTTTCTATAATCTGTCTTGAATCTATTAAAAATCAAGATGAGAAGCATAATTTAATTAAATCTTTGGAAGATTCTGAATTAGAAATAATTGATATTTCATACGATCAAATGAGTTCCTATCTAGGAAATTGTATTCAATTAGTTGATAAAGACTTAAATCCTATACTTATAATGAGTTCGAGTGCTTTTAATTCAATAAAACCTGATCAGTTATCTAGAATATCAAAGCACACTGAAATTATTCATTCAGATATTAAAACTATTGAAAATTATGGAGGTGGAAGTGCAAGATGTATGATTGCAGAAATATTTTAATATCATTATATTTAAATAAACTATTTAGACCGGTTTAGGTCAAAACTAAAAACATTTACATGAAAAGACTATTAATCATTTTATTAGCATTTCTATTATTCATTCCGATAGATGCTAACTCACAAAGAAAAAGAAATCAAAAAGAGAATACTAACACAGAAAAAGTCTCTCTTAATGCATTTAAGTTTAGAAATATTGGTCCTGGGTTTTTATCCGGGAGGATTTCAGACATAGCGATTCATCCTGAAAATGAAAACGTTTGGTATATAACAGCTGGATCTGGTGGTGTATGGATGACTGATAATGCGGGTACAACATGGAATCCAATATTTGACAATGAATCCTCGTACTCAATAGGAGCTATTGCAATTGATAATTCAAATACAAATATTATATGGGTAGGTACAGGAGAGAATGTTGGAGGTAGACATGTTGGATATGGTGATGGAATCTATAAAAGTTCTGATAGTGGAAAATCATGGAAAAATATGGGGCTTAAAAATTCTGAACATATTTCTAAGATTATTGTTCACCCAGACAATTCTGATATTGTATGGGTAGCAGTTCAAGGACCGCTTTGGAGTAGTGGAGGAGAGAGAGGTTTATATAAAACAACTGATGGTGGTAAAAATTGGTATAAAACTTTAGGAAATTCAGAATGGACTGGAGTAACTGATATTATGATTGATCCTAGGAATCCTGATTTAATTTATGCAGCTACATGGGATAGACATAGAACTGTAGCGGCATATATGGGTGGTGGTCCTGGTTCAGGAATTCATAAGTCTGAAGATGGAGGTGAGACATGGAAGAAATTGACTAAAGGAATACCAAAATCAAATCTTGGAAAAATAGGAATTGCAATATCATATCAAAAACCTGATGTTATATATGCTGCAATTGAGGAAGATAGAACAAAAGGAGGGGTTTATAAATCTACAGACAGGGGAGAGTCATGGAAAAAGATGTCAAACACTGTGTCAGGAGGAACTGGTCCTCACTACTATCAAGAGCTTTACACGAGTCCTCATGAATTTGATAGGTTATATCTTATGAATGTCCATATTTTAACTTCAAAAGATGGAGGTAAAAACTTTGAACAACTTACAAACGAGAGAAACTTCTATTATTATTTTGACAAAAAACACAGTGACCATCATGCCATGGCATTTAAACCTAGTGATCCAGATTATCTTATGGTTGGTACTGATGCTGGTATTTATGAAAGTTTTGATGATGCTAAAAATTGGCACTATTTTTTGAACTTACCCTTAACTCAGTTCTACAAAGTTGCTGTTAATAATAAAGAACCATTTTACCATATATTTGGTGGAACACAAGATAATGGATCAGCTGGTGGTCCATCAGCTACAGATGAAGAATATGGAATTACAAACAGAGTTTGGTATAAGACATTAATGGCAGATGGTCATCAATCTGCAACAGATCCAGTCTATGATGATATAATGTATGCTACTACCCAGGAGGGTGGTTTTCACAGGGTTGATTTAACAACAGGTGAGCAGGTTTATATCAAACCTCAGCCAGAAGAGGGTGATCCATATGAAAGGTTTAATTGGGATACTCCAATATTGGTTAGCCCCCATAATCCTTCAAAAATATACATAGGTTCATATAGGGTTTGGCAATCAGAAAATAGAGGTGATAGCTGGGAAGTAATTTCTGGAGATCAAACAAGAAATGAAAATAGAATAGAATTACCAATCCTTGGTAGAAAACAGAGTTGGGATAATTCTTGGGATGTTAAGGCAATGTCTCAGTATAACACTATAACATCATTATCTGAATCTCCAGTAAAGGAAGGAATTATTTGGTCTGGAACTGATGATGGCTTTATTCATGTTACAACTAACGGAGGTGAAACATGGAAAGAGATACCAGTTACAAAGCTAGGCTTACCAGAAAGGACTTTTGTTAATGACATAAAAGCAGATCTTTTTGATGAAAATACTGTTTATGTCTCACTTGACAACCATAAAGAAGGTGATTTAAACCCATATTTATTTAAGAGTACAGACATGGGGCAATCATGGAAGTCAATCTCTAATAATATTCCAGATAGAACTCTAATTTGGAGACTTGTTCAAGATCATATTGAAAAAGATCTATTATTTTTAGCAACAGAATTTGGTGTTTATACTTCACTTAACGGTGGAGATTATTGGCAGAAACTTCCTGGCACTCCTACAATTTCATTTAGAGACCTTGTAATACAGAAAAGAGAAAATGATCTTGTTGCTGCTTCTTTTGGAAGAGGATTCTTTGTCCTTGATGACTATTCTGCATTAAGGGGGATGATGAATGAAGAAAATCTTTCCGCTAAGGGTAAATTATTCAAACCAAGAGATGCTAAGCTATTTAAACCTAGGAATGCATTAGGTAATACAGGTGGACAATATTATGTGGCTGAAAATCCAACTTTTGGTGCTGTCTTCACATATCATTTAAAAGATGTTCCACAAACCATTAAATCTAACAGAAAAAAGATGGAGTCAACATTAAATAAGCAAGGTAAAGACATACCTTTTCCTGGCTATGATTCTTTAACTAAAGAAATGAGAGAGAAGCCTGCACAATTACTTCTATCAATTAATGACTCTAATGGTAATTTAATCAGAAATGTAAGTAAAAATGCAACTAAAGGGACTGGGAAAATTGTTTGGGATCTCAAGCATAAAAGTTATAATACGATAACCTCAAGATCTGGTTGGAGGCAAATGGCAGGACCTTTTGTTACTCCTGGAACTTACACTGCAACTTTATATATTCAAAAGGATGGCAATCTTGAAAAAATTGATGGTCCTGTTGAGTTTGGAGTTAAATTATTAAGAGAGGGTGTTCTTAAAGGAGCCTCTTTTGATGAGTATAATTCTCATGCTGCTGATCTTGCACTAATATATAATGAATACTCGAAATATTCTGATACATTCTCTAGGCTTCAACCTAAATTAAGCTTATTGGAGAAGGCATTAATGTTAACTGAATCACTGTCAGAAGACATGTTTATGGAACTTGAAAAAGTAAAAAATCAGTACTTAACAATGAGAGATAAATATGGAACTAATCCAGCAAAGAATGAAATTGGAGAGTGGGATAAACCCACAATTGGGTCAAGGTTATCTATTGCATCTCAAGGATTGTCAACTTTTTATGGTCCAACAGGTATGAATAAATATAATCTTGAAGTAGCTAAAAAATTAGTTAATGAGTATAAGGATGATGTTGAATCAATTCATGCGATAGTTGAAGATTTAGAAGAAAAAATAAAAAATCTTAAACATCCTCATATTTCAGGATCAGGAATTAATTAGAAAAACTTTGATTTAGTTCGAAACATTCTAAATCAAAATATTTAACAGAAGATAGAAGGTGGTCAAAAATATCAGAGGTTAAGCCCTCGTATTTTGTCCACTCTTTGTCTTTTGAAAAAGTGTAAATCTGGATAGGTATTCCTTGTGAAGTGGGCTCGAGTTGTCTACACATTAAAGTTAAATCTTCGTTTGTCATTGGGTGAGCTTTCAAATACTCTTCAACATATACTCTAAACACCCCTAGATTAGTAAGATTTCTTCCGTTTAATAACATTGATTTATCAACACCATTCTTCTTATTATATTCATTTATTTCAGCAACTCTTGAACCAACATATTCTGAAATTAGACTAACTCTTTTTAGCTTTTCAATATCATCACTTTCTAGGAATTTAACAGAACTTGGCTTAATAAGTAATGACCTTTTAATTCTTCTTCCTTTGGATTCCTCCATACCCCTCCAATTAATAAATGAGTCAGATACAAGCTTATATGTTGGTATTGTAGTTATTGTGTTGTCAAAGTTCTGAACCTTAACTGTAGAAAGATTCACCTCAATAACTGTTCCATCAGCATCAGATCCTTTCATTGTTATCCAATCACCAATTCTTACAGTATCATTAACTGTAATTTGAATACTCGAGACAAAACCAAGTATTGTATCTCTAAATACAAGGATAATTATCGCTGACAATGCTCCAAGAGATGCAAGAAAAGTACCAATCTCTCTACCAGTAAGAACTGATAGGATAAGTATTATTCCAATGAACCAAAGGAATATCATTACTACTTGAATATAGCTGTCAATCGGTATATGTTTTAGAGATGAGCTTAATTTAAAATAATCTTTAACAGTTCCTAAAACAGATCTTACAGTAACAATAAATAATATTATAGTTATAGCTTCAAGTACTATTAGCAAATCTTCATTATATAAAGGCAGAACCCAAAAAAGAAAAAATAAGGATGGAACATATGAAAGTAATCTGGGAATTTTATTCTTAATTAACAAATCATCAAAAGTAGAGGCAGTAGATTTTGCAATTCTTTTAAAAAATGATAAAATTATTTTTCTCCCAATGAAATTAATAAGTATAACTATTGTCACTATTGATATTAAAATCAGTCCAGAAGCTAACAGTTCAGATAATCCTGCTGGGAGCCCATAATTACCAAGAAATTCTAAAATTTGATCTTTAAACATCTTACAAAAATAAAAAACCCACCATAAAGGTGGGTTCTTTTCTAATAAAAAATTGGTTTATTAGTTATGAATTGATACTAATTCAAGTTGACCTCCATTTTGGTGCTCGCTTGCAGCTTGAAGACCTTCTATCAGTTTTTGACCCTTGAAAGTTGACTGCATATCTGTCCAGGAGCCAGATGCATCTGCACCTTCTACACCTATGTTAAAAAACATATGAGTAATATCTCCATATGCGTTATCAGTTCTTTCATATATTCTAGTTAAGCTCCACCATCTGTGATTTCCCTTAAGGATTTCTTTCTCAACTAATGGCTTGTATACCTCTGATTCATAAGATTCAAAATCATCAGATTTTGCAATTGTTCCTAGAATACTCATTTTATCACCTGGTTTAATA